>Ga0265294_10002805_pt1 | contig 22652 bp, 15 predicted proteins | sample MunlanPumphouse3_FD_192504 | JGI IMG/M metagenome (GOLD analysis project Ga0265294, IMG submission 192504) | Groundwater microbial communities from a municipal landfill in Southern Ontario, Canada - Pumphouse #3 | ecosystem: Environmental > Aquatic > Deep subsurface > Groundwater | place... | reverse complement strand
AGTACCTTTACAAAAAAACTGATGCTCAGGAAGGTTTGGGCAAACCGCGCTATCAACAGATTTATTGGGAAGACCTCACCGGTTATTTTTATACGGAGATGGCCGGCAATCAGCTCATTCCGGATCATGACGGATGGGGCTTTACGCCTGATCGTTTTTGGGTCGATATGGATAATGCTGAAATTCCATACCAGTATTTTCAGTTTGACCCCCTCACTCATGCGCCCATGGGGCCTTATGCATTGCCCAGCCGCTATATCTGGAGGGATGTGGAGACTCATGATATCATCCCCACTGATCCCGTTACCAACGAACCTCTGCCGACCCCGGATCAGGTTCCTTATCGCGCTCCGGCCTGGATTCAGGAATTCGTTCCATTCTGGGGTCCTTATCAGGTTGAGGTCGGTTTATCCTGCCTGGCCGGAAGCCTTACGCAGGAAGAGGATGATCTGAAGTGGCTGCGCCCGGGTGAGATTCCCTATCGCATCGACCCTGAGAATCCGGATAATGGCAGAATCGATATCGATTACAGCGCCTATCAGGTCAGTATCGGTACCAACGCCTTTGATAAAGTGACCCTTTTGCAGAGTGGTTATCCGGTTGTTCCGGAGTTGGATAGCTCCAAGTATCCCGGTCATATCACGATTACCGGAGGCAGCGGTGTGAACATTCTGGACAAGTTCTCGGCTGATGCCCAGCAATCCATTACGCTCAATATCACGAACCTGACTTCTGCGGAGAATGTTCTCTTGAATGCGAACTACGTCAATGCGTTCATCTCCCGTCTGAAGGATCCGAACGACCCGAACCGCAAGCTCGTTGTGAAAGAGCTTGTGAGCCCGACGATGACCCGTTTGCAGGGCAATATGGCCATCTATAGCGGTATTTACACCGTTACTTTCCAGATCAGCGATACTCCCTATGTCCGTAACCCGGACCCGGAGGAGCCTGTTGACCCGCCGGATCCTGAAGACCCGGATGCTCCTGAGGAACCCGAGGAAGAAGAGCCGGAGTGGGAAGATGCCGACTTCGTATTCCACCTGGTCTTTGTAGGCCCGGCTTGGGATCCTAATGGTGCGTTCACTGTGCCGACGGACTTTGTCGACACTCTCCCGATGGTGGATAAATTCCGTATCCAGTCGGAGGTTCCGGCCGAAGTGACCGAGATAGTCGAGCTGGGTGAGGATTTCCTCTTCGATACGGCTGATCTGACGCTCAACGGGAACTACACCTTCCCGAAGACGGTGACCGACGAGAAGTTTGTCAATATCCGCAATTTTACCAACAATGCGGTCTTGAGAACTCAGGGCGATGTCCGCATGAGCGGTTCTTACACGAATGAATTGAACCAGTCCCCTGCTATAGACCTGCTCTTGGGTGTGAATCGTACTCCCACCTACGAGAACTTTATCAACCGGGGTGTCATTCAGTTCAATCAGGTTCAGCTGAAGGCTGATTACCTGGAGTTCTCGAATGGCGGCTCAATGGCAAGCCATGAGAGCTCCGTTATGACTGCGCCCAAGATGCACATTTATGATGGATTGGCACGGGCCGGCGGGGATGTGGAAATCCATGCCGAGAACCTTGATCTCTGGGAAGCAGGGATTGAGGCCGGTAATGCGATTCTTGCTGGTACTCTGAATTCTGCAGTGGGAACTGCAGCTGGTACTATCGCATTGGATGTCCCGGGTATCCTGAACGATGGCTATAATGGCTTTACCAATTCAGAAGGCGTAAAAGTCAGTCTGGCCAAGAATCAGCTCTATGCCCACGGCTCTATCAAGATGCCCGTCAGGCCCCAGGAAGGCGATTTGCTCAACACGCAGTTGGAGATCAGGAGTGTCCGCGTCGCCCGCAACATCTGGGCCGGTAAAGACCTCGGCGATACCCTCGAAGGTTGGACCAATAACGTGGCTCTGGATAGGCTTACCCTCTCTGGCTATGTGACCGTGGATGAAGGGGTACGCTTTGACTTCAATACGCCGGACGGCAGTACCGACGGCGCCATCTATGTCCGCGATCTCTACCTGGGCGTTCAAGCGGCCTTGCCTGAAGTGTCGCACGATTATGCCAAAATGATTCGCTGCAACGGGGTGAAGATCTACTACATGAACTGCTATATGCTCGAAGAAATCAATTATACCTTCGGTACTTACCGCTGGGTTTTGTTGGATTCCTTCCCGGGCGTCAATGCAGGTATCATCCAGACCAAGAATCACCCGGACTTTGTTGAAGCGCCGGTTGCAGGAGTAGCCGCAGCGACTACCGATGAAATGAATTTCGGTATTCAGCCCGGTGAACCGGAGTCTCTCCAGGTGGCCGGTGGCGAGCTCGTCTTCGGCAAAGTGGAGCTGACTTGGGAATCCCTTGCCGGTGTCTCTTACGAGATAGAGGTGGCGGATACTCTGGAAGGAACCTGGAGTCCCTTCTATACGGTGAGTCCGACGGTTAACGGGAAGATCATTCTCCCGTTGAGCTCGGCTGACAGTCAGAGATTCTTCCGCTTGAAGAAGAGTGATTTCTAGGATGGAATAAGAGCTTTCGGCCTCAGGCTGAAACCATTCTCCCGCGCTTTAAAGCCGGCTGTGATATTTCACAGTCGGCTTTTGAGCTTTTTACCTGTATATTTACCGGCCGAGAGATTATTCTCCGCCCAAGGAGAACGAATCCGATTTTTCGATGAATGAGTTTTGGATTATTACGCAGGCTTCTATCCCCGTTTTTTTGATGATGGCGGTCGGGAGCCTTTTGCGCTGGGCCAAATGTTTTTCGGAGGAAGCTGCCTCGGGGACACTGAACATAGTGGTGAAGGCCCTGATCCCGTGTCTGATTCTCGATTCGGTCATGGGCAATGCCGCCCTGAAAAGCTCGGCCAACCTTCTCATGGCCCCCTTGCTGGGAGTCGGCACCCTTATCCTGGGACTCTTGATCGGCTGGGCCTCCCTGCGTCTTGCCGGTTTGAAGAAAGATTCCCCGGATTCCAAGAAGCGCTCCTTTGCCGTTTCGGTCGGCCTCTATAACTACGGCTACATCCCTTTCCCGCTGGCCTTGGCGCTTTATGACCAGAACACGGTGGGCGTTCTCTTTGTTTTCAATGTCGGGGTGGAAGTCGCGGTCTGGACTCTGGTAGTGGCCTGCCTGAGCGGATATTCTCCGCTGAAGGATTGGAAGAAGATGTTCAATATGCCGCTCCTGGCCCTCGTTTTCGGATTGGCTCTCAATTTTCTCAAGGCGGATATGCTGTTGCCTACAGCGTTACGGGCGACTTTTCACGGTCTGGGCCAATGTGCCTACCCGCTGGGGCTGGTGGTCTCCGGGACCATTATTTACGACCTCTGCCGGCAGTATAACTTGATGTGGGAGCTGCGCTCGACTCTCGTCGCCTCGGCATTGCGCTGCCTCCTCCTGCCGGCGATGATTCTGTTGGCGGCCCGCTTTTTACCGCTGACTCTGGAGCTCAAGCGGGTGGTCATTCTGCAGGCCGCCATGCCGACGGCTGTTTTTGCCATGGTGCTTTCCCAGCTTTACAAGGCCGATTCGGGCCTGGCCTTCCGCGTGGTCTTCCTGACCACCTTGATCAGCGTCATCTCGACTCCCATCTGGATCAAAATCGGGACTCTTTTCCTGAACTGACCCCCAAACCGCCGTTGCCCTAAAACAGGTAGACGATGCTGGCCCCAATGCCGAAAGCATTGTCGCGGGTGCCGTCATCGCTCATGCGCTTACTGGCCGAGAGATCATGATCCCAGCGGAATTCGGCACGGGTGAGGACGTTTTCCCACATGCGATAGCTGACCGTGAACGTATCGGCCAGGAATTGATCTTCCTCTGAGGTTCCCCAATTGGGATGAGTCCCGGCGACATCGAAGGTTCCCGGTGTCCCCTCGGCATATTCAATTCGGTTGGCAAAGGAGAGCCGCTCGGTCGCTTCGTAAATCAGATAGACCCCGTAGGCGTTTGCCCAATTGGCTTTGCCGCTGGGGAGTGTGCCCCGGGAACTGTTGCCCACATGGTCATAGCAGAACACCCAGGAGAATCCTTCAACAGGCAGAGGCATCGACAGGCAGAAATTGACGCCGGTCGTGTTGGGGAGTGAATCCGGAGCCGCGTCCCTATTGCCGTCAGCCACAACGCCGCTGACCGCTGCCACGTAGAGCTCGGTGCCTTCCAGAAATCCGGTCGATTCCGGGAAGATCAGGCTTGCGGCCCCCATGTACGAAAGACGCACCGAATCGGAGGCGCGTGCATTGATGGTAGGGTTGAAGTAGGCGTTGGCGATTCCGGCATTGAGGCCCAGCAGCCACCCATTGAGATCAAATTCGTAAGAAACTAAACCTCCGACCGATTCAGCATGAGCCAAATAGTAACCGTAGGAATGCGAATAGTTCGGGTTTTCGTGAGGCTCCAGCGATTCAAAACCGATCAGTGATTCAAAGGAACCGAAACGGAAATCCAAACCGTTGCCGACCGGCGCGCGCAAATCCACGTAAGCATGCTGCAGGACAAAATCGCTGCTGATGCTCGCGTATGTTATTTCACTTGCCGTGGGGCCGATGAGGAGTGCGGCTGAATAACCGGCGCTCCAGAGAGAGGAATCCTCATCCAATTCCTTGGAAAAGCGGATTTGAGCCACGTTGAAGTTGAAGCCGTTCTGGCGGTCGGCGCCGTCATTCATGCGGCCTGCACTGGTCTTTTTATCACCGAACTGCCAGTTCATGGAGGTATCCACATAGCCGCTCAGGGTGGTTCCGGAAACGGCCGTGAAGACCTGGTTCTGAGATTCCTCAGCACGGCTTGCGGCAGTGCAAAGCAATCCAGCTGTTAATAGAGCAATAGAGAACAGATAATTATTCTTCTTCATATCGTTCAACAACAAGCGAACATAACTTGGATCAGATCGGATTTACGTCCGCTTTGCGGAAAGAAGTTTAGCGGCGGAAAAAAATGCGGCAACAAAAAAGTTAGCTAGACCAAACTTTTTTCTATTAGTCTTAATTATGACGCCAGCTCACTTCACCCCATCCTATTCATTCGACAGAGGCCCTTAAAAGATGTATAACATCCTCTGGCGGCGGGATCGCCAGGCCTTTCCCACGCTACTCGAAACCTCAACTTTAGATAATGGATATGGATACTTTACAGACTTTGCCCGGTGATGATGTGAGACAGGTGATGTGGCGTTACTCTGAGCGGTATGACCTGCAGATGCTGGTTCAATCGGCGCGTCAGGTGGCTCGCGGTCCGGTGGCTCGGGCTGTGGCGGCCGGAGAGCGCAATTCCCATGAGTGGACTCCTGCCAAGGCCGAACTCTTAACCGCTTTTGACCAGGCGGGCATTACCTCCGCTTTCATGGATATCGAGCACGGCGGCTATATCGATGGACCCAAAAACATGGCGCAGGCCCTGGTCTCCTGGGAAATTGCCTGGGTGGATGCGGGCGCATCGACCGGCGGTATGGCGGGCAATCTGGCCCTGGCTCCGATTCATGAGCGCGGGACCCCGGAGCAGCGCGCCAAGTATATGTCCGGAGCAGTTCCCGTCCAGCCCGGCGAAAACCGCAAGCAGTACCGCGGCGCCTTTGCCCTGACCGAGCCGCTTCCCTATGTGGGAGTGGAAACCGGGCTCCTGAGCGGCAAGGTTACCGTCGCCGAGTGGAAAGAGGGTGAGGAACCGATTCTGCAGGTGGAGAAGCGCGGCCGCTTCATTACCGGAATGGGTTTTGCGAATTTCGTAACCGCTGCGGTGGAATCCAATGACCCCCGGATCAAGGGAAGCTGCATGGTTATTCTCGAGGAAGGCGACCCGGGCACCTACAACCGTGGCACGGCGACCAAGAAGATGGTCCACCAACTCTCCTCGACCTGCGACCCCATTTTCAGCCTGAAAGTTCCCGCCAACCGTATCGTGGGCGGCTACCAGATTAAAGACGGCGTCATTATCCCCACTTATGACCACGGCGCTGTGATCGAGGCGGTCTTCCGCCGGACCCGTGTCGTCGTAGGCCTGATGACCGCTGCCAAGCTCCTGAGCGCGGTCGAGCCGGTGATTCGCTATCAGAGGACCCGTTTCCGCGGCGGCGAATCGTGCCAGCCGGGTTCCCTGCGCTATGACCAGGGCATCCAGAGCAAGGAAGACGCCAACCACCGCCTGGTGGATGTCTGGGCGACCGGAGAAGCAGGCGCATCGCTCGGTTTTGGCACGGCAAGAATTTATGACGACCTGCAGCCTCTGGAAAAATTCAAAGAGAACTACTTTGCCGAAAAGGGAATCAGCGGTCGTGCGCAAATCCGCGCTCTGGCCGAGCCGACCCGGAATGCTCTGGAATTTATCGAGCTGCGCGGTCAGCCCGTCGGCCAGAGGGATGAGGCCCGCTATGAAGCCCTGAAGGCCGATTCGCTGGTCCAGTTCCTGGTGACCGATTCTCTGGCCAACATCCTCTGCCCGGCCACCAAGCTCTGGAATACCGGCTGGGGTACAACGATGATGCGCGAGGCCGTCTCATTGATGGGTGGCTACGGGATCACGGAGGATTGCCCGGGCTTCCTGGGCCAGAAATGGATGGATGGACAGCTCGAGGCCACCTATGAGGGACCCGAGGCCGTGCAGCGCCGTCAGCTCAGTATCACGATGACCCAGGAGCTCTTCCTGGCACAGTTCCGACAATGGATAAAGGAGCTCAAAGCGATCGAAGCCTCCAAAGAGCTGAAACTCGGTGCCGGACTTCTGGCCGATGCCATGCAGCTCTGGTTGAAATCGCTCGAATTCCTGCAGGTTAACAAGGATGCCAATGACGCCAAGCTCTATGCCACCAATCGTCAGGGTATCAACTTCCCGCTGACCGATGCGCTCTGCTGGCTCCTGGCCGTGAAGTGCTTCATTGATGATATCCTGGAGCTCGAAGGCAAGGTGAGCGAGAATCCCGATTTCGCCGGTTACGTGAATTTCTTTGCGCAGCTCGCCACGGTTCAATCCATCCGCGCGGCCGGGGAGGCTTCCCGCATTTGCGCCGAGCTGGTTTATGGTTACGCGGTGTGTCCGGGAATGCCCGGTCTGGAAGAATTCGCCCAACTGCGCACCACGGTGGAGCGCGGGATGACCGGTCTGCGTATGGCCAAAGATCGTGCCGCGGCGGCCCTGACCCAGGTCATGATCCCCGAAGCGCTCGATTATCCGGTTTAAGAATTTCTCCTTCTGAGGGAGAGACACAATTCACCCCGGAGCCTCCATACCCCGGGGTTTTATATTTCCACCGGCGTGATTTTTTTAACCGCAGATTACGCGGGTTTGCGCAGCTTATTTTCAGAATAGGTTTGCTTAGCAGATTCTTAACGGATAGAATATTTTCCAGAGCTCGAGAATAACCATCAACAGATAACCGGACATCATGAATTTTCAGGATATACTTAAACAAATTCGGGAGGAATCCCTTGCAGAACGTTACAAAGGGCATGAATTTGAAAAATTCATGCGGGAATGGTTGCGCGCGGACCGACGTTATTCTGATTTGGAACATGTCTGGATGTGGAGCGACTTCCCTTGCAGAGATAGCTTTGGAGGCGACAGAGATGTCGGCATTGACCTGGTCGCCAAAACCCGCTGGGGGGAATACTGGGCTATTCAATGCAAATGCTATGCGGAACATACGGTCATCGATAAACCCGCAGTAGATACTTTTCTGGCGACTTCGAGCCGGAGTTTCACCGATCCGGTGAGCGGGCAGAAGCTTCAATTCTCCAATCGTCTCTGGATATCGACGACCGAACACTGGGGACCCAATGCCGAGGAAGCCATCCAAAACCAGGAGCCGCCGGTAAACCGTATCGGGTTGCGCGATCTGGAGGAGTCTTCGGTCGACTGGGATAAGCTGCTGAGCGGATTTGAGGGAAAGCAGGCCTTAGTTTCCGAAAAGAAGGGGCTCTTCCCTCATCAGAAAAAGGCCGTCCAGGAAGCCGCCGCGCATTTCAAAGATAATGACAGGGGCAAGCTGATCATGGCTTGCGGTACGGGCAAGACCTTCACTGCGCTCAAGATTGCCGAGAACCTGATTGGCGAGAAGGGATTAATCCTCTTCATGGTGCCCTCCATCGCTCTCTTGAACCAGACCCTGAATGCCTGGGCTATCGATTCGGAAGACGAAATAAAAGCTGTCTGCATTTGCTCGGATATCAAAGCCTCCCGGAAGATTAAGGAAGATGATACCCCCGATTCACCGGTGGATTTGGCTCTGCCGGCTACGACAAACCCCGTGTCGATAAAAGAGCGCCTGTTACGGTATAGAGCCCATAAGGGGCTCGTGGTGGTTTTCTCCACCTATCAATCGGTGGATGCCGTTTCACGGGCACAAGCGAAGCTTCTCCGCGAGACGAACGGGGAATATGGTGAATTTGACCTCATTATCTGCGACGAAGCGCACCGAACGACCGGCGTGATGCTCTCCGACGAGGACGAGAGCGAGTTTACCAAAATTCACAACAATGAGAAAGTCCGGGGAAAAAAGCGGCTCTACATGACGGCAACTCCCCGGATTTACGGTCAAAGCGCCAAGATCAAAGCTTCTAACATGGATTGTGTTCTCTGCTCCATGGATGATGAAAAACTCTATGGCCGGGAGTTCCACAGGCTCAATTTCAGCAGTGCCGTGAAAAACGGGCTCCTCACCGATTACAAAGTGCTGGTGCTGACCGTGAATGAAGGTTCTATTCCCGCCAAAATCCTGCAGGACGTAAAAAATAAAGACATTAAAGAGCTCAATTATGACGACACGAGCAAGCTCATCGGGGTAATCAACGGGCTTTCCAAAAAAATCCGCGGCGATGATGGCAAAACTTGGGAGGTGGATCCCCGCATGATGAGGAGGGCCGTCGCCTTCTGCTCTCAGATCGGCAACGAGCTCAAACCCGGTACTTCCAAAAATACGGCCTCGGTTCTTCCCAAAGTTTCCGAGCTCTATAATGAGATTCTCAACGAGCAGGAGAAGGCTCACTCTGTCCGGATTCAGGCGAAACATATCGACGGCACCATGAATGCCGTGGCGAGGAATGAAATCATCTCCTGGCTCAAAGAAGAATCCGATGACAAGCGGGAGTGCCGGATCGTCTCCAATGTACGCTGCCTCTCTGAAGGGGTGGATGTCCCGGCTTTGGATGCCGTTATTTTTCTCTCTTCCCGCAACAGCCATATCGATGTCGTCCAATCGGTGGGACGGGTCATGCGCAATTTCCGCAAAGGTCAGGAGGGCGAGAAGAAATATGGCTATATCATTATTCCCGTCGTGGTTCCACCGGGCGTCTCGGCCAAAGATGCGCTGGATAATAATAAAGCCTTCTCGGTCATCTGGGAGATTCTCAATGCGCTGCGAGCTCACGATGATCATTTCAATGCCTATGTAAACCAGATCGATCTCAATACTAATAAATCAGGCAAGGTCCTGATCGGGGGCCCCGGTTTTTCTGCGGGACAAGATGCGCTTTCGGATTCTCAAGATCAGCGGGATGCCAGAATCCTGGAAAATGCCGAGATTGCTCAAAAATTATATAACTTCTTCGGCGAATTGACGGATGGCCTCTATGCCAGGCTGGTTCTCAACTGTGGCGAACGGCTCTACTGGGAAAACTGGGCAAAAGAGGTCGGCCTGATCGCTCAGAAATTCATTGCGCGAATCAAGAAGCTCGTTGTCAATGAAGGCAAGCATCAAGAGGAATTTAAAGAATACCTGAAAGGATTGCAGGATAACCTTAATCCCTCAATCGATGCAACTCAGGCCATCGAAATGCTGGCTCAGCACCTGATCACGCGGCCGGTCTTCGACGCTCTTTTCGAAGATTATGAATTTGTCAAAAATAACACCGTCAGCCGCTCCATCCAGAAGATGATCGATCTTCTCAAGGAAGAGGCGTTCGATAAGGATACCGCCGTTCTGGAGAATTTCTATGAAAGTGTCAAAGTCAACGTAGGCAAAATCGATAACCTGGCCGGCAAGCAGACCATCATTAAGAACCTCTATGAAAAGTTCTTCAAGGGTGCTTTCCCGCTGACCGTTGAAAGGCTGGGCATCGTCTATACTCCGGTGGAATGCGTCGATTTCATGCTCCACTCCGTCGAGGATATCTTGAAGAGAGAATTCGGCTGCTCCATCTCCGATGAAAATGTCCATATCCTGGACCCCTTCGTCGGAACAGGGACTTTTATCACACGGCTCCTCCAATCGGGCCTCATCCGCCCGGAGGATATGGAACGCAAATACCGGGATGAAATCCACTGCAATGAGCTCGTGCTCCTGGCCTACTACATTGCCGACGTCAATATCGAGAGCGTTTTCCACGAAGTGACGGGACGCAAAGAATATCTGCGCTATGATGGGATCTGCATGACCGATACCTTCAACCTCAATGAACATGGGGATAACGACATCTTCAGCCTGCTCTTCAAGGAAAACTCCGACCGCCTCAATAAGCAGAAGAATGCTCCGGTGCGGGTCATTATCAGCAACCCTCCCTATTCCATCGGCCAGAAGAGCGCCAACGACAATGCGCAGAACATGAAATACCCAAAACTCGACAGCAGAGTCGAAGAGACTTATGTAGAGAGTAGCACAGCAAATCTTCGAAAAGGTTTATATGACTCCTATATCAGAGCCTTCCGCTGGGCCTCTGACCGTATCAGCGCACATGATAAGGGCGGCGTCATCGCTTTTATTACTCCAAACAGTTGGGTCGATGGAATAGCTCAAGAAGGGGTACGTTTTTGTTTTGAAAAGGAATTTTCAAACATTTACGTACTAAATTTGCGAGGAAACGGTCGCACCAGTGGAGAAACTTGCCGGAAAGAGGGAGAACCTCTATTTGCCGCACATGGAGGAATGGGAGGAAGCCTTCTGGGAGTGAGTATTACCTTTCTCATAAAAAAACACGATTACAATGAAAAATCAAAAATTTATTATCACGACATCGGTGACTATTTGAAGAGAAAAGAGAAACTTGAAAAGGTTAAAAAATTCAGAAGTATCCGTTCCGATGAGATCGAGTGGAAGACCATTCAGCCCAATGAGAAGCGGGACTGGATCAACCAGCGCGACGGATTATTCGATACGCTCCTTCCGCTGTTTCCGCCAAAGAGATTTGATCTGAACGCTCCCTCTTTTTTCAGTACTTATTCTTTGGGCGTAGCAACCAACAGAGATTCGTGGGTCTATAATTCATCCCGTTCTCAATTGGAGGAAAACATCAGCAAGGACGATCAATTATTACAACGAACAACGGGAATTGCTTATCAGGGGAGAGATCGAAGAAGTTGGCTATGACAGTACCAAAATCAGTTGGACAAGAGCGGCTCGTAAGGATGTTTCGAAGAATATAATTTATTCAATAAATGAGGGGCAATACAGGCAATCTCTTTATCGTCCTTTTAACAAACAGAATTTATACTTTTATCCGCGGTTGAATGAAGCGGTGGGCCGCATACCGGATTTCTTCCCCACTTCCCTACATGAGAACCGGGTGATTTGTGTGCATGGTTTAGGAGGCAAGAAACCTTTTTCCTGCATGATCTCGAATACCATCGTGGATTTGAATTCGTTAGAAGCAGGAGCCCAATGTTTTCCGCTCTATTGGTATGAGAAAAATGATAGTGGCGAACCTGCATTGCCAGGAATGGAGTTGGAAGGGCAATACACACAGAAGGATGGAGTGACCGATTGGATTCTGAAAGAGGTTTGTTCGCGCTATAAAGTCAAAGAGGGCGAGCTAAACCGCGAGCATATTTTCTACTATGTCTATGGGCTCTTGCATTCGGCGCAATACCGTGAGCGCTTTGCGGATGATTTGAAGAAGTCACTGCCGAGAATCCCGATCGTGGAGAAACTGGAAGATTTCCTCGAATTCCAAAAGAAGGGAAAGGAATTGGCGGACTTGCATTTGAATTATGAGGCGCTGGAGCCCTGCCCGGGTGTTCAGGTGATTAGGGTCCGGGAGCCGGAGGATGAATATGAGTTCTACAGGGTCGAGAAGATGCGGTTCCCGGCCAAAGATCAGAAAGACACGATTATCTACAATGGGGAACTGCGCATTGAGAACATCCCCGCCAAGGCCTATCAATACGTGTTGAGTGGGAAGAGCGCCATTGAATGGATTATGGAGCGCTATCAGGTCTCTGTGCATAAGGAGAGCCAGATTAAGAATGACCCCAATGACTGGAGCCGAGAGCATGAGCAGCCGCGGTATATTCTGGATTTGCTCCTGAGCGTGATCCACCTGAGCGTCAAGAGCGTGGAGATCATGGAATCACTGCCCAAACTAACTTTTGAAGACCCCTCCCCGGATTCACAAGAAAGTTAACCGCAGATTGCGCAGATGAGCGCATATTATTTTAGAAGAAAATAAAACGGATGCGACCCCGATGAGGCCGCATCCGAAATGCTCAAAAATATCCGGCGGAATTATTGGCCGGGTTTTTTGCCGGTATATTTAATCCACTCGCGGATCCAGGATTGTCCTTCCAGGACGGCTTTGAGAGAGGTCAGGTTCCTGCGGTCGAAAACCTTGCCGGCGGCCTTGCCCCAACGCAGCGATTTGAAGTCGTGGAAGATATCGCTCATGTTGAGCGCGATAAACTGGAGGATGGAGGGGTCCCGGTAGCAATCAATCATGCAGACCGTGCAATGGTCGCGGATCAGTTTGGAGGAATCAAAATCGTAGATTTTGCACATGGGCGAATGCCAGTAGTGGCAGCGGTAGAGGTCCAGGTTCCAATCCAGATAGAAGTATTTCGAGCCGCCCAGGCAGGGGAAGACTTCCGGCTCTTTGCGGAGGTGGCGGACCATTTCCTTGAGGGATTCCAGCGGGTTGACGATCGTAATCTCGCGGCTCTCTTTGAGTGCCTGGAGTTTCTGGAAGACCTCGATCAATTCCTCGACCGTGTAATCGACCAGGTTCGAATCGCTGAAGCTCAGGTAGGAGCTCTCCAGGGGATCGCGCACGGAGATGGGGTAGCTGAAGGTGCAGCGGTCAAAGCCCAGAGAGGTGAGGAAAGGAGGCAGCTTGGTGTAATCTTCAATGAGGCGGCTGGCGGTGATGCTGGCCACGCTTTCGACTCCCAGTTCCCGGAAGAGTTTATTGGCGCGGGCGATTTTTTCGCAGACGCCTTTCAAGCCGCGGTTCTTTTCGTGGAGTTCGACGCTCGCCGCATCAATGGACATGATGACGCTGGCGAGTCCCAGCCGTGCATACATGCGGACGTTCTCATCGGTCCAGAGGGAGCCATTGGTGCAGATCATCGGCTGGATGCCCGAATCGGCCGCATATTTGAGCATGGAGGGCAGGTCCTTGTGGGCCATCGGTTCGCCGCCGACAAAGAGGAGGAACCCGATGCCGTTTTTGACGCTGATATCAATCGTGTCATAGGCTTCCTGGAGCGTGACGCTCTTGCGGGCTTTGGGGTCAAAGCGGTCGACCGAGAATCCGCAGAAATCGCAATGCGCGTTGCAGACGTTGGTGATGGCAAATTGGAGATAGCCCGGGCCGCCGGTGCGGATGCATTCCTTGAGCAGAGGCCAGAAGCCGGCCTTGCGTTTCACCGGGGGGACGGGTGTATTGAGATTATAATCTGGGTTTGTAGGGTTACTCATGAGCGGCGGCACCTTCCTCATTCCCGGGGGTAAGGGTAGTATATTTCATCTGTTCGGCCGTGGGGAGGACCAGTTTGCGGAGAGTTTGGATTTTCTCCGTTTTCCGGGAGTCCAAGTGGTAAATTTCCACACTGGCCTGATATTTATTTTCGAGAGTGAGCGTATAGCGGTAGAGATCGGACTCCTGGAATTGGAGCTTCTTAAAATCTTCCGAGACCGAGACGGAGGCCATCTTCACCGGGGCGACTCCCTCAGCGGTCCTGTCGCGATAGATATCGTACTGGGAGTAATTGGGGTGGATCAGGAAGCCTCGGCCCGAATCGCTCTGCCAGTAGCCGCTCCAGCTCTCTTTGGTGAAGGGCGTATTGGCGAGGATATTGGGATCGAGCTCGGCGCGGTTGGTCAGGAGCACGGCGGTCTCATTCAAGCTATTGAGGTAATTCTCCTGGACGCGCGTCACCGGCTTATAGCCCCGGTTGAGGTCGCGCAGGAGGGAGAGAGTGCGTTCCACACGCCCATCTTCGATCTCGGAAATGCTGGCCTCCAGAACGGCATGGATGGACTCGGAGTTGTTTTGCACTAACCCGATTTTCGTCACCCAGGCCATCAGGAAAATCATCGCTAACGAGCAGAGGAAGGCGATAATCCCCAGAGCCATCCGGAAAGTTTTCTGTGCGCGGAACTCGGCGAAAAGCCACAGGAGCGGCAGAATCACCGTGACCAGAAGCGGAATTAAAGTAGCGCGTGTCATGATATTAAATTATCTCCGGTTAGGGAGAGGTTACACTATCGGCGATTGAATCAATTCGACCTCATAACCCTCGGGCGCGTCAATGAAGGCGATAATCCTGCCCGAGGCCAACCGTGTGGGTCCGTCGCTGAATTCAATGCCCAGCTTGCGGATGTGCGCTGCGAAAGCATCCATATCTTTCACGCGAAAGGCGATGTGCATCAGGTCGGGCTGAACCTTTACCGGCTCGGCATCCGGAATCCAGGTGATCTCGATCTCTTCCTCGCCCTCGGGCGCACGCAAAAAGACCAGCTGCGCTCCACGCGGAGAGGGCATCCGGCGTACCTCCTGCAGACCCAGAACCTGGGTGTAGAAGCGGACGGTTTCATCCAGATGGCTCACGCGCATCCGGGTGTGAAGGATTTTGGTGACGATCGGGGTACTCATAGCTTTTAGTAGTGTTCTATTTGTTAAAGAGGCTCGGCAGCCAGGTGGTCAGCCAGGGAATGTAGGTGATCAGGAGCACCGTAAAGACGGTGGCCAGGAGCATCGGCACCACTGCTTTCATGATCAGGACCATCGGTTTGCCGAAACGATAGGAGGAAAGGAAAAGGTTCATCCCGACAGGCGGAGTCAGGAAACCGGCTTCCAGGTTCGCCAGGAAAATAATACCCAGGTGAATCGGGTCGATCCCGAAGGCCAGACCCAGCGGCGTAATGAGCGGCACGATCACCACGATGGCAGAATAGACATCCATCAGGCAGCCGACGGAAAAGAGCGCCAGGTTCAGGCAAAGCAGGAAAACCCAGGGTGAGCTGATATGGGCCGAGACCCATTCCACGGCCAGAGTGGGTATCTCCGCAAAAACCAGATAATTGGTGAAGCCCAGTGCCAGTCCGAGAATCAGCAGCACGCCGCCGATAAGGAGTCCGCATTCGCCCATGGTCTGGGGCAGATTTTTCTTTTCGGGCTGGGTCTTGACGAACTTCAGATCCCGGTAGATTACCGTCTCCACAAAGAACGCATAGAGAGCGGTGAGAGAGGCAGCTTCCACGGGCGTAAAGGTTCCGCTGAAAAGGGCACCCACGGCGACCACCGGAATGGCGAGCTCCCACTTGGCGTCCCAGAGCGCGGCAAAAGCCTCCTTGAATTCAAAGGGCTGCCGTTGGGCTTGGGCACGCTTGGGTCCCTGCAGGATTCCCACGGTGGTCATAATCGCAAGCATGATGATGCCGGGGATGAGCCCCCCGAGGAACATCTGCTGGATCGTCACGTTGCCGGCAATGATGGCGTAAAGGATGAGCGGCAGGCTGGGCGGAAAAAGCAGGCCCAGAGCTCCGGCGCTCGTGACAATGCCCAGCGAATTCTTCTCACTGTATTTGGAAGCCAGCAGGACCGGCAGGAGGAGTCCGCCCAAGGCCAGAATGGTGACTCCGGAGGCTCCGGTAAAAGTGGTGAAGAAAGCGCAGACCAGAAAAGTCATGATCACCGTGCCGCCGCGGATGCTTCCCACCAGTGCCGTAAAGACACGGATGAGCCGCTTGGATGCACCTCCCTCGGCCAGGAAATATCCGGCCAGCGTAAAGAGTGGCAGTGTCGGCAAGGTCGGGTTGGTTACCAGGCTATATTGATCAATCGACAGGGCATCCACGGTGGAGCCCTCGGTCCAGAAAAGCATCACGGCCGCACCGCCCAGGGTCACGTAGAGAGGCGCCCCGAGCACCGTCGCCACCAGAAGCAGAATGAGGAACGGCCAGAAAAGATGCGACGGGTCACAGAAAGGTTTATAGAAAATCCAGAGCAGAGCCACGCTCAGAAGAAAAGAGAGAGCGCGCATCTTCCAGTTATTGCCGCTGCGCCACCAGAGCCGGAGAGTGATCAGCCCGAAACCGATCGGCATCACCATCTGCACCCACCATTTGGGGATGTTATAGGCCAGGATGTCGGCCATCGGCCGCTCGCTCATCACAAATTGATAAGAGGCTACGCAGAGGACGCAGGTGATCATCACGGCAAAGGCGCCCGCGAAGAGATTGCTCCAGATTTTAACCGGTTCTTTGAGGAAGGCCGTCAGAGTGGAGATGGAGAGCAGGCGTGACTCCCGTGCCGCAATCGCACCACCCACCATGGCGATAATGAGCGTGATGTGCTGGATCATCGGTTGAGCCCCCGAGATGCCGACTCCGAACAGGCGGCAGACCGCCTCGGCCATGGGCAAAACCATGATGAGTGCCAAGGCGCACACCAGGAGTGCGTTCTCGCTCCGGCGCAGGATAAGAAGAATCCGGTTCAAAAATGACATACAGCGTTATAGTAGGGCAGGGCGCACCTGCCTCGCAAAGGCCGATTCGGGGTTGCTCTTACTGTTTGGCGACGTCTTTCGGGGCCTCTATTTCTTTCGCGCGATACTCGGCCAGGAGTTTCATCACTTCATCAAATTTATCGGCCGGGACGATTTTTCCGCGAATGGCCGGGTAGACATTCTTCTCCATGAAGCTTGACCAGGCTTCCTTCTGGGCAGGGCTGAGCTCATGGACCGTGAGACCGCGCTTGACCATGGCCTGGACCGATTCATCGGCCTCCACACGGCTCCGTGCCCGTATCTTGTCGCCCGCCACGTCGGCGGCTTCTCTGAATTGAGCTTGCTGCTCGGGAGTGAAAGCATCCCAGGCTTTTTTGGTAACGACCGTGGCGCCGACCAGGGGCGCATAGTTAAGATCGGTCATATGCGAGGCAGTCCCGTCGAATTGTCCCGTGAGCGCATAGAGCGGGATGGTCGGCACGGCATCAATGAGGCCCGTCTGAAGTCCGGTCAGAATATCGGTGACGGAAAGAGGGATGCCTTTAACGCCAAAAGATTTGATGATGTCCAGAGTCGCCGTGTCGCCCGCCGTGACGAAGAGTTTCAGGTTCTTGATATCATCGGGCATGAGGAGCGGCTTTTTGGAAAAGAAACGGACCCAGCCCGCATCGGCCCAGAAGAGAACCACGAATCCCTTTTCAGCGAACTTCTTTTCCAGCTCCGGCTCAAGCTTGGAGCTGATGTAATCGAGCTCATCGAAATCGCGGAAGACCAGCGGCATATTCTGCAGGGCACCCACTTCGGGCTCAATCGCCTGCAGTCCGCCCACGGTCAGCATGGCTGCCTGGAGCTGGCCCACGCGCATCCGGCGGACCATATCGGCTTCGCTGCCCATCTGCCCATCGGTATAGACGGTGAGGGTCACTTTTCCGCCCGAGGCTTTCTTCCAGGCCTCGCCCATATCCATGACTGTTTTATGGAAGGTCGTATCCCGCGGCGCCAGGGTACCCATCCGCAGCTTGGTCTGGGCCTGGGTCTGGGCTTGCGAAAAGGTGAAAAGCCCCAGTGCCAGGGCGGCAGCGCAGAGTGTCTTAAAGAGTTTTGATTTCATTTCTGTTTTTTAATATTTGGGGTTATTTCTATTCTTCCGGGGGCAGCTCGGGCAGGAACAGGTCGTCCACCCGTGCCAGGAGCCAGCGTGCCCGTTTTTGCATGAGGAGGTTCTCCAGCCGTGCATCGGGATAGAGGTCGACATCAATGGCCAACGCGCTTCCCAAAAGCGATTTGAATTCCTCGGCGTTCTGATTCTGGATCGAGACCGATTCGGCCAGCGTCACGTAGGGGCCTGCCAGGAGGCCTTTGCTTTGCCGGAGCGCTCCATCGAAATCACGCCGGATCCGTTCTTCCAGAGTTCCCTCCTCGGGTGCGACATGGGTCCGGACACTTTCAAAGGACATCAGGATAGATCCCAGAACCGGGTTCTCCGCATAGCCTTCCCAGCCAGTCATCCAGTCGATCATCGCCTCGACATAGGGCAGATCGGCAATCATTTCCGGGCGGTCTTTGGAAAGAGAAATCGCGGCGGCCCAGGGCGAGAGAGTCCATTGAACCAGGTTGCGATTTTCCTCTTTCGACGTTTTCAGGGTTGCCAGGGCTAGCTCCGGAGAGCTGAAAAAGAGATTCGTGAAGCCGGGCTGGTTTGCCTCCAGACCCTGCAAGCCGTAGTTGCGGGCTCTCAGATAGAGATTGCGGGCACGATCGCGCATCGCACGGGCCTGCTGCAGGTCTTCGGCCTCGACATAATCGGCCTCCATCTGCAGGTAAGCGTATGAATAGCTCGTAAAGCCTTTGCTCAGGGCGGTCAAAAGGGGTATATGGTCAGGCGTCTCGGCCAGGATGGATTCCATCAGTTTTAAACTAAAGGGTAGGGCATCCCGAATAAGTTCCGGGTCATTATCCGAGACAAACGTGCCGCCGGTGCTCTGGCTCAAGGCGTCGCCTACCTTCCTCAAGGCCAGTCTTTTGACCGAGCACCCTCCAGCCAGAAGGATCAGAGAAAGCCCCAGGGTGAGAAGAAATGCCGGGCGGCGAATAGGAATGAAAAAATCAACCATTCTCATCGCCTCCATTCTAAGGAGTTGCATCCTCTCAATAAAGAAGATTCCTTTAATATTCGGGGAGTTTTTCAATGTCGGTATCTTTGCCGACGGCTTGCGGTTCGGGTGTTCTCGCAGATTCCCTGCGCTCGCGTATATCCTCTACCTTTCTTTTTGCGGCTTTCCCTGCCTTTACGTAGAGCATCCTCTTGACCGAGCATCCACCGGATAAAAAGGCGAAAGAAAGTACCAGGGCAACAAGAAAGGCCGGACGGCGAATCAGAGTTAAAAAACGGACCATTCTCATCTCCTCATTCTAAGGAAGTTGCGTCCCCATAATAAAGAAGATTTCTTTAATTTTCTCTGATTTAAGTCTATATTGAGGCTCCGGCGCGCGCGGCCGGAAATCCCATAGAGATTCCTTGAAAAAAAATCTGACAAAAGGCAGTCCCGTCAAACTCATTGTTCTTTTTGCGATCCCCCTTCTTCTGGGGAATTTTTTTCAGCAAACCTACAATGCGGTTGATTTATTTATCGTCGGGCGGACTCTTGGACCTCACGCCCTGGCGGCCGTGGGCTGTACCGGGAGCGTGCTCTTTTTTGTCATCGGTTTTATCCATGCTTCGTCGGCCGGCTTCGCGATTGTCACGGCGCAGCGCTTTGGCGCACAGGATGAGGCCGGCATCCGTAAGAGTTTTTGCACGACGATCATCTGCGGCGCCCTGATCGGTGGGCTCATGACCCTCTTTGGCGTCGTCTATACCGAGGATATCTTGAAGCTCCTGCGGACTCCGCCCGAGATTTTCCAGGATGCCTACCGGTATTTAATCGTGATCATGGCCGGCATTTACGTCTCGGTCCTCTTTAACGTCCTTTCGAGCACGATCCTGGCCCTGGGCAACAGCAAAACGCCGCTCTTCTTCCTGTCGATCGCCTGTGTCCTCAATATCTTCCTGGATTATCTCTTTATTTTCAACTTTAAGTGGGGTGTGGCCGGAGCCGCTTATGCGACCGTATTCGCGCAGCTTCTCTCGGGGCTCTTCTGCCTCCTCTACGTCTTGCGGAAACTGCAGTTCCTCATTCCCCGTAAGGAAGATTGGAGGCTCTCGCTGCAGGACATCTGGGAATCGCTCCGGATCGGGCTGCCCATGGGATTCCAGGCCAACATTATCGCGCTGGGCTGCATCATCGTCCAGATGCGCCTGAACGAATTCGGGCCTCTGGCCGTGGCCGCTTTCTCTGCCTCCAACAAAATTGATCTCCTGGCCATCATGCCGATGATGTCCTTTGGCATCGCCATGGGGACCTACGTGGGCCAGAACTACGGCGCGGGCAAGATCATGCGCATCCGCGAAGGGGTCCGCCAGTGCAGCATCCTTTCTCTTTCGGTGAGCCTCGTCGTGGCGGCCGCCAATATCTTTTTCGGGCACCACATCGTGAAATTGTTCATCGGCGGCAATGAGCCCGAGATCGTGGAGATGTCGCGAATGTATCTCTCGATCAACGCTTCCCTGTACTGGGTGCTCTCGCTCCTATTCGTCTACCGCTACACGCTTCAGGGCCTGGGCCGGAGTTTCGTCCCGACCGTGGCCGGCATTATGGAGCTCATCATGAGAGTCCTGGCAGTCGAACTCCTGGCGGTTCCGCTGGGCTTTGGCGGTGTGTCGCTGGCCAGTCCCCTGGCCTGGATCGGTGCGGCAATTCCCTTGATCGGAGCCTATTATATCGTGATTCATAAATTGCGCAAATGCGAGCGGCCTCTGCCTCACATCGAGGAAGCGGCTCCGGAAATCCCGGCCGCATATCCGAGCGCCACCGCACCGCTGGAATAGAAGCTATAGCTCTTTATTTTTTGCTGGAGCTCAGAGGGGGAAAAAGGGGATGATACGGCAGCTCGCTTCTCAGGCGAAGCCAGGGCAAAGGAAAAGCATGGAACAGATTGTCATACTGGATTTTGGTTCACAATATACACAGGTTATCGCTCGCCGCATCCGCGAGTGTAAGGTCTATTGCCTTATAAAGCCTTTCAACACTCCGGCCTCGGAGATCGCCGCCATGGAACCCAAGGGGATCATCCTCTCGGGCGGCCCGGCCAGTGTTTACGCTCCCAATGCCCCCAAGCCCGATCCCGGAATCTTTAACCTCAAGGTGCCGATGCTCGGTATCTGCTACGGACTGCAGCTCCTGGCTGAATCCCTGGGCGGCAAGGTCGAGCCCGGAACCCGCCGCGAATACGGCAAAGGAACCTTGCGGATTCAGGACGCAGAAAGCCCTCTTTTCCAATCGCTCGAGAAAGAAATCCAGGTCTGGAATTCCCACGGCGACAAGATGACCCAGTTGCCTGCGGGCTTCAAAACGGTGGCCGTGACCGATAACTCCGATTATGCCGCCGTGGAAGACCGCCAACGCGGTTTCTACGGGCTCCAGTTCCACCCGGAAGTGGCCCATACTCCACGGGGGCAGCAGATTCTGAGCAATTTCGTCCACAAGATTTGTGGTTGCAGCGATTCCTGGACCATGCAAGCCTACCGCCAGATGGCGATTGAGCAGATTCGCGCGCAGGTCGGCAAGGAGCATGTCATCCTGGGCCTCTCCGGCGGGGTGGATTCCAGCGTGGCGGCCGTATTGCTCCATGAAGCCATCGGCGATCAATTGACCTGCATCTTCGTCAATAACGGCCTCCTCAGGGCCAATGAGGGGGACAGCGTCCGCGACCTCTTCTGCAGAAATTTCAAGATCAAGCTCCACTACGAGGATGCCACCGATATTTTCCTGAGCCGCCTGGCCGGAGTGACCGAGCCCGAAAAGAAGCGCATGATTATCGGCAATACCTTCATTGAAGTCTTCGAAGAGGCTCAGAAGAAGGTCGGCAATGCCAAATTCCTGGCGCAGGGGACCCTCTACCCGGACGTGATTGAATCGGTCCCCATTGCTGGCAACCCGGCCTCGATGATCAAGAGTCATCACAATGTGGGCGGGCTGCCCGAGAAGATGAAGTTCGAGCTGGTGGAGCCCTTCCGCTGCCTCTTCAAGGATGAGGTGCGCGAGCTCGGCAAGGAGCTGGGCTTATCGCGCGAAGTCGTCTGGCGTCAACCTTTCCCGGGGCCCGGACTGGCTGTCCGTATTTTGGGCGAGATCACCCGCGACCGCCTGGAAATCCTCCGCAATGCCGATTCGGTCGTGGTCGAGGAGATGAAGCGCAGCGAATGGTATTACAAAATCTGGCAGAGCTTTGCGGTATTGCTGCCGGTGCGCAGTGTTGGCGTGATGGGCGATGAACGCACCTACGATTACACGATTGCGCTGCGGGCCGTCGAATCCCGGGACGGCATGACCGCCGACTGGGTCAAGCTCCCCTATGACCTCCTGGAGCGCATCTCCAACCGGATCATCAACGAGGTCAAAGGCGTCAACCGCGTCTGCCTGGATATCTCCAGCAAACCCCCCGCAACCATCGAGTGGGAATAGCAGTTAAAAACCTATTGACATCTTATTATTGCGGTAGTAATATAAACATATGAGCAACTGTTCAAGTATACAATTGAAATAATATCGGAGGTGAGAATGTGGCAAGGAAAATTCAACCAGCTGAAAGATGCGACTGTTATGTTATACATGAGGATACTGTTAATCAAGTTCGAGAAAAAATGCCTCAAGAAGAAACTCTATATGATCTTGCGGAGCTATTTAAGGTCTTTGGGGATTCAACAAGAATTAAGATACTCTGGGCGTTAGATGAAGCAGAGATGTGCGTTTGCGATATTGCATTCTTATTAAATATGACCCAATCAGCAATTTCTCATCAGCTAAGAGTCTTAAAGCAGGCTGAACTAGTAAAGAGCAGAAGAGAAGGAAAGATTGTATTCTACTCCCTTGAAGATGAACATGTAAAGCAAATATTTG
>Ga0265294_10002804_pt1 | contig 22655 bp, 13 predicted proteins | sample MunlanPumphouse3_FD_192504 | JGI IMG/M metagenome (GOLD analysis project Ga0265294, IMG submission 192504) | Groundwater microbial communities from a municipal landfill in Southern Ontario, Canada - Pumphouse #3 | ecosystem: Environmental > Aquatic > Deep subsurface > Groundwater | place... | reverse complement strand
ATAAGCGTCTCCATAAGGAATGATTTGAAACTTTTGTTTAACTTCGTAGCTAGTTCACCAAGAACATCACTACAGATACCTCTATATTGGTTAAGTATGCTGGTTTTATCCATCTTTATTAGGCTTTCATCAGCTATAAAGATACTGATAATCAGCTACTTAATCATCTTTTTTATGTTAAACTATGTTATGTAAATCATTGAATTTTAATTAGTTAATTGAATATTTACCGAAGTATTGTTATCTAGAACTCACGTTAATATAATATTATCAATTATTGACATTTTTTTATCTCTAGTACTTTGAAATACTTAAAAGTTCAATATAGGATAGAAGTGCTTAAGCTTTGTACGCACATCTGCAGTCCTGAACTGCCAATTGACACTCTTGTGACCAGCATTACGCTCCGTATTCCAGGACAATAGCTTCTCGTTAAGTTTTTCAACACTGCTTATACGCCGTTTGTACAAACATTGGTTTCCCAAAGCGGAGAGTTCAATTTTCGCAATATCCAGCCAACTAACATGTTTGGGTGTATTGTGTATTTAAAGACGCTTCGCCAACCTGAGTGCTTCCTCCGGCTCGAACGCTTCATAAAGGGACGCGATATTATGAGTATTAAGGTTGTCACACAAAAGAATAACACGCTCGACGTTCGTATACCTCCCGTCATGTAACTACTTGATACGCTCTGTCTAGTCTGTCCTTGTCCTTTGTTGTTTCGCCTCGGCGTGGCGCCATCCGGCAAGAGGCTCCGTAAACAGAAAGATACTACAGGTGCCGTTTCTTACTTACTCATTATCCTCATATCGTATGGCAGTGCTGTTGGAAGTAAAGCCCTCTCTTGCTTCGGCAAAAAGCTGAACGGGTTTCTATCCATACAAATAACAGGAAGGGTTTCGTCATGAGGCTGGCTGTATACTTCAAGAACATCTTCCATCTAGGCCATGAAAGCAGCACTATGGGAGGATGGTATACACCAACACTTCTTCAGATGGGGCTTATACTCGTTTTTTTTAGAATGCGACCAACCTGCGTATGAGATATCGAATCTATATACCTCAATTTGACCGACTTGTCGGCAAGAAGACGAAGTGTCCATTCGGCATATCCCTTGGGAGATTCCCCACAAGAAAAAAGCGATAATATGAGCCTCGACCTTTCCCTTAACTTTGGCTTCTACCGGGGGTGTTTCTCTTTTCTTCCTCAGAAGAGTTGCTTCGAGTCCCTTCTCTCCATAGCTGGTTCGCACATTCTGCACTGTCGTGGCGGATGTGTTGAACGCTATAGTGGTTTCCTGAACGGTCATGGGTTTCTTTCCATTCTTGTCCACGGCAAGAAGAATATTCTCCCTGAGGATGGTTCGTGCTGGAGATCTTCAAGACTTTACAATCTTGGTCAGTTACTTGCGATCCATTGCAGACAAACTCACCTTGTACTTCTGTATAGGCATAATCGTATCGTGTTGTGTATGAAGGCACAAAAAAAATACAACTATTTTTGATTATATACAACATTTAGATGTTACAATTTACTAGTGTCTACAAATAAAATAAGTACTAGCATTTGATATAATAGTAGAAGGATATGATTATTATTGACTTTACATTTGTTGTGTCGATTTTTTAATTGTATTCCTAAAATCTATTTCGGAGAGAAAATATTACTTATCATTATATTAAATTTATGGCAAAATTAACTACAATTCTCTTACAACTATCATTATTCCTTCTGATAGCTACTGGATGTACAAAAGTAGAAAAGATCGGGTTTTATCCTGTGAATAAGAATGCATCGCCTGAGGCTAAACAATTGTTAGAATTTTTATATTCAATACAAGGAGAGTACACACTCACAGGAATGCACAATTTTGTAAGCAGCATTAATCGATATGATTTCGTGGTAGATTCTTTAACAGGAAAAATACCCGTGATTTGGGGAACGGATTTCAGTTTTAATGCCCGGGGAGATAATCAATGTAGTTTCCGTCATTGCGGACCTTTGAACCTTACTGTTCCGGGAGGAAGAGGTACACCTTGTGAAGTATTAGACTTAACAACCGCTCAACAAAGGCAATTAATTGTAGATACAGCAATCAAAAGACATTCGGAAGGCCGGATTATTACCATTATGTGGCATTGTTGCTGGCCAACAAACGGGGACGATTGTAATGGTGATGATATTTGGAGATGGAACGATAATCTGCCTACTCAGGAAGAATGGGATGAGTTGACAATGAATGGGACACCTCTTAATACTGCATGGAAAATGCAAATGGATGGTATTGCAAAGTATTTGAAACAACTTCAGAATGCAAATGTACCTGTATTGTGGAGACCTTTTCATGAAATGAATGGTGTATGGTTTTGGTGGTGTAACAAACCGGGTGAAAACGGATTTAAAAAATTGTGGATAGCTATGTATGATTACTTCACTACTCATCATCAACTCAACAATCTGCTTTGGGTATGGAATACAAATGCTCCACGTAATAACCTGGGTGATGAAGCGGGTCCTTATGCAGATTATTACCCAGGCAGTGATTATGTTGATGTTTTGGCTGCCGATGTTTATCATAACGACTGGAAACAATCACACCACGATGAACTCATAGAATTAGGAAAAGGAAAAATAATATCATTGGGAGAAGTTGGTGGTTTACCTTCCGTAGAGGTTTACGAAAATCAACCTAAATGGTCATGGTTCATGCCTTGGGGATATTTTATACTAAACAGAGGTAATATGGAGATTGTAAACGATATTTATAATCATCCGCGAAGTATTAACCTGGATAAAATTGATTTTTCAAATAAAACGTACAAATTAAAGAAATAACAACTTAGGCAAATAGATCATGTTTTCTTGGTTTTCACAACTCTCTTATGGATAAAAAGTACGGAAAAATGTTGACGCATTTTTCCGTACAATAGACATTTAGCTATTACACAGCTTAATGACGTATAAAATTAAAACACGCAAAATTATTACATTTATCTTTAGGCACGAAATGGGGATGCTTAAAAAACATTAAAGTCTTTCTGAGAATCAAGAATTTGAAATTATACTACCCCTCAATTAAAAAATGAAAATTTTACCAATAAGTATCTTTGTTTTTTCGTTCCTTATTCAAGAAGTACAAGCTCAACAATATCCATCCTGTACAATTGAAAATGGTTTAATAACAGCTAAATTATACTTACCTAATAATGATGAGGGATTTTACAAATCAACAAGATTTGACTGGTCGGGTATTATTTACGAATTGAAATATAAAGGGCATGATTATTTTGGTAAATGGTACCCAATTCATAATCCTGAAACAACTGATGCAATATGTGGGCCTGTTGAAGAGTTCTCAGAGATAGGTTATAATGAAGCAAACAGTCATGAAGAATTTTTAAAGATTGGTGTGGGGGGATTACGCAAGCCTAAAGAAAGAGGCTATAATAAGTTCAAATTTTATAAAATAACAAATCCGGGAGAATGGACTATAAGCAAAACAGAAAATAAGATCGTGTTTACTCATACTGTAAACAATGTTTCCGGATATTCATACAAATACACAAAAATAGTAGAGTTATTAAAAGATAAACCTGAATTAATCATAAAACATATTTTAGAAAATACTGGAGAAAAATCAATCAGTACTGAAGTTTATAATCATAACTTTCTCACCATTGATTTTCAACCAACTAATCCTGATATTATAGTGAGATTTTCGGAAGATTTAAAAATAAAAATTGGAAATAATCTTATGTATACTAAAAAAAAAGAAATCAGGTTTAAGAGGGAATTCACCTCCAATGAAAATGTTATGATTACAAATGCAATTAAAGAGAAAGGGACTAACACCGTCAACGATATTATTGTTGAAAATAAAAAAACGAAAGCGGGTGTCAAAATAACCTCTGAATCGGTATACTCACAGATCAATTTTTGGGCATCCCAAAACACTTATTGTCCCGAACCATATATTAATATCGAGATTCCTTCACAAAAAGATTTCAAATGGGGTTTTACTTATAAATTTTATTTAATGTACTAAAAAACAGATGCCTATGGAGATATAAACAATTTAAAGACATACGAAAATATTGACGTATTTTCCATTTCATTAGTAATTTAACAGCTTATTAAACAACTTAATAAAATAAAAACACATGCAAAGATCTTATGCAAATAGTAAAATTCGAAGTTTTTTTACAATAAAAATATCTTTAGCTATACCACTATGTTTATTATTATTGTTTGTACTACTCTCAATTGTAATAAATATTGTTTTAATCTCATGTACTGAAGCTGGAGGGGATATTTTGGATGAGCCTATTGTAGAAACGCTTACCGAGCTTTACCTTGCTGATAAAAATGCTACCTACGAAACAAAGGCGCTATATTCTAATTTATGGGAGATTCAAAAGACAGGCTTTATGTTTGGACATCATGATGATCTTTGGTATGGGCGAAAATGGTATAATGAGTTAGGCAGATCGGATACAAAGGATGTGTGTGGTGATTATCCGGCGGTGTTTAGTGTGGATTTTGCATCTGTAATGGACAACCGGTATGAGTACGATTATGATATGAAGGAGAATGTGATTCGCAGAAGGGTAATTAAAGAGGCGTATGACAGGGGTGAAGTGATTACAGCGTGCATCCATATCAACAATCCGCTGACCGGGGGCGACTCGTGGGATAACTCGAGGAATGATGTGGTGAAAGAGATTTTAAATGAGGGTGGGCCAACTAATATTAAATATAAGGTTTGGTTGGATAGGCTGGCTAGCTTTGCCCTGGATTTGAAGGGATCTGATGGGAAGTTGATTCCTGTCATTTTTCGACCTTATCACGAGCATACTCAAACTTGGTCGTGGTGGGGAAGATCGTGTACTACGGAGAGTGAGTTTGTGCAATTGTGGCAGTTTACGGTTAAATATTTGAGGGATACAAAGGGTGTGCATAATTTTATATATGCTATTTCGCCACAGATGGATTCGCCAAAGAGCAGGGAGGATTTCTTGTATAGATGGCCGGGTAATGAGTTTGTTGATTTTATTGGTATGGATTGTTACCATGGCCTTAATCCTGTGACTTTTGCTATTAATTTGACGGCTTTATCGAAATTGTCGAAGGAGCTTAAAAAGCCTTGTGGCGTTACAGAAACAGGGGTTGAGGGCATAATGGATTGGCAGGGAAATACGGAGTTCCGCTATTGGACTGAGCAGATTCTAACGCCTGCTTCGGGACAGACTGTTAGCATGATTGTGATGTGGAGAAATAAATATGATCCTAACGAGGGGGGGCATCATTTTTACTCTGTTTTTAAGGGTCATTCTACAGAAAGTAACTTTAATACTATGTATAATCATGCGACATCATACTTTTCAAGAGATCTTCCTGATATGTATGAAATGGCTAAAAATATTAAAGTATCGGGGCATTAGCCTATTTATTATTGAATGCAAAAAATGCATATGAGTTGATAAAATAGTATTATTTATTACGGATATAACGCTATAAATTTGTAGTGTTGAATAAATTAAATTGTGCTAAATTTAAATTAGTACGTTGAAATGAAAGAGAGTGGGAAATAAACTCATTCTGTGAGCTTTATTTTTTTGGGTTTAATAGTATGAAAAATTAAAAAATAAAGGATTGATAAATTAAATGGAAATTATTTACCTAAATTATGAGAACATCGACACTTTTTAAGGGATTAATTATTGTATTAGTCTTAGCCTTTTTATGGTCTTGTGATAATGCTCAAAGAGAGGTGCAAGATCTTGTTGATCCATGGATCAGGGAAAGAACGCCTGTTGCTTTTAAAATTGAAGGTCAGGTTGGGGAACCCTTGATAGTGAATAATTGGCGTAAGGATGATGAGGGATCTATCCGGGTTACGCTGATTTCTTCTGCTATTACAGATCTTAAGAATGTAAAGATTCTGGATATGGAACTCCAATATAAAGCGACCTCTTCGTTGGCCGTTGGAGGTACATTGGATTTAAGTGATGGTTCTGATTCATTTGAAGTGGTTGCTGAAAATGGAGAAAAGAGAACCTATGTTGTTACGTTTGATGAGTTTTATGAGCCTCTTGTGGGCGATTATGCAGTTGATCAATTGTGGTTATATGGTGGAACCGGACCGGAATATGGTGGTGGTGCAGTATGGAATATGATGGAGAAAAGTTGGCGTTGGAATGTAGACGGTAAGCCGACTGCAGAAGAGGATAATGTGATTTCTCTGATTTTGATGGGTGTGAATGAAGAAACAGGTGATACATACGGAATTAGCATTAACGATGCAGGTCCGGACGGAATGTATGCCAGCTTTATTTATGACGATAGAAATTGGGTTAAGCACGATTTGAAGCATTTTTACAGATGTATCCCTGAGGGTGAAGGTGAATGGGAAAAGAACTCTAAAACCGGGGTTATTACATTTATATCTAAGGATGGTGTAAGAAGGTCTTGCACATTGTTGACTGCAGGTTCTCATGCTTTAGACCAGTATAATAGTATTAGTATTGAAAATCTGGGTTTTAACTTTCCTGTTACTGAGGGGGTTTCGGATAATTGGGATGTGATTTGGGAGGATGATGCAAAATATTTATGGCATCCCAGAAATTTTGTTGTGAAGGTGACAAAATTATGATATTTACAAAATGGAGAATTAATAAATTCACGAGTTTATGATAAAATTTTTAAAAGTGTTTTTGTTGTCCACTTTATTTTTGGTTATGCTGGGCTTTACAAACGTAATCTATGGACAACGAGGTTCTATCCGCGGAATTGTGAAGGATGCGCAAGGTGAACTACCCGGGGCTACAATTATTATAAAGGGTACAACAACCGGTACGATCACTGATGCAGAGGGGAAATTCACACTACCTCTGGAAACATCAAACGCCATTTTGCATGTTTCATATATAGGATATCAACCGAAAGATGTGCCTGTATCTATTACAGGTGGTGTTGTGGAAATTATTCTACAGGAGGAAGTTACGGCTATTGATGAGGTGGTGGTAACTGCTTTCGCAAAGCAGAAGAAAGTGAATGTTACGGGTGCTATCTCATCGGTGGGTGGCGATGCGCTTGTTGCTACTCCCGTTTCAAATATCTCGAATGCGTTAATTGGTAATACACCGGGTGTGAGTGGTTTGCAATCGTCAGGTGAACCGGGTAGAAATGCGGCAAATCTTCGTATTCGTGGTGTTTCTACGTATGGTTCGTCAACTCCACTTATCGTAATTGATGGGGTTGAGCAGGCTGCTGAGCAGGCATTTTCGGAGCTTAACTCTATGGATGCTAATGAAATCTCTCAAATTAGTATTTTGAAAGATGCTGCATCGACTGCTGTTTATGGTATTCGTGCTGCAAACGGTGTAATTATTATTACAACCAAGAAAGGTCGTTCGGGTACACCAAGAATTAACTTCTCCACGAATTATGGTATTACAAGTGCTACAAATCTGCAGAAGGGTGTAACGGCCTACGAATATGCATTGATGCGTAACGAAGGTATTCGCAATGAACAGCGAAGCTATAACGGTTCTGAAAGTTTATCGGCTTATCTGTATAGCGATTACGACTTGTGGAAATTTAAAAATAACAGAGACTTTACACCGGTTGAGGTGGATGCAATGACGAATTTGTCGGAAGCTCAGAGAGAGAAACTAAAGAATTCTCCGGCATTGTACTATTCGAGCAAAGATCTTTACAAGGATCAGTTTAGCAAGAGTGCACCTCAGTTACAGACGAATGTAAACATTTCGGGTGGAACGGAGAAAGTGGATTATTTTGTCTCTTTCGGTTATTTCAATCAGGAGGGTATTACAAATGCTACGAAATACTATGGATCGAATACCGGTTCGAAGTTTAACAGATATAATTTCAGAGGTAACTTCGGTATTCAAGTTGCTAAAAACTGGGATGTAGATATCAATATTGCCGGTCAGTTTGGAGAAACACAAGGACCCGGTATTAACTCAGGACCTTACGACTTGGATGGTCGTTACAAAGTGATAATGCAGTATATATATGATGGTAACCCATTTATCTCTCCGGGTATTATAGATGGTAGACTGATTAATGATTTTGCCGGTGTGCCGGGTACAATACAGAATCCGCTGGGTGCTAAGACAGGTAGCCAGATTGGCTCGCAGAATGCAGTTTATAACTTGCTGATAAGCGGTAGAGGTACAATACATAACAACTTGTTGAGCAATACCGTAAAAGTGAATCACAAGATGGATTATTTGGTTAAGGGGTTAAAGGCTTACGCTTCGGTAAGTTATCAGGATAACTACAACAGATATGTAACATACTCTCCATCAATTCCTTCTTATTCTGTTCAGCGTGACATTGAAGATCCGAACATATTGCAGTTCTTTGGCGGTTCGATGGGTGCAGGTAGTTTCAACTCTTATGGCTACAGCAACTGGAATAAGTTGTATATGGATGCCGGTTTAGATTGGGCAGGCTCCTTTGGAGAACACAATTTGACAGCGCTGTTGTTAGGTAAAGGTTCGCGTTATACAATGCCTTCGGACTCATACAATGTGCCTTCGGGAATTCTGGGTTTGGTTGGTCGTGTTACCTATAACTATAGCAACCGGTATATGGCCGAATGGAATGTGGGTTACAATGGTACAGAGCAGTTTATTGAGGGTAAGAGATTTGGATTATTCCCTGCTTTCTCTGTAGGTTGGGTTCCAACTTCTGAAGCTTTCTTCCCGGAAAATGATGTGCTTACATTCATAAAATTGAGAGCTTCATATGGTGAAGTTGGTAACGATCAGCTGGGTGGTAACAGAAGATATTACTACCTGCCAAATACCTACAACCTGGGACAGGGTGGTTACTGGTTTGGAAATAGCGATGGCTCATCGCAGAACTCCTATTACCAGGGTGCGACCGAAGGTGCGTTGGGTAACCAGAACATCACATGGGAGCGTGCAAAGAAATATGATGTTGGTGTGGAAATTGGTTTATTCAGAGATCGCCTTTTCCTGACAGCCGACTGGTTTAAAGAAGACAGAAATAACATTCTTACTACTTTGGGTACAATTCCTGTTATTTATGGTGTGCCGTCTGGTTCTGTACCTCCTGCAAACGTGGGTATTACGAAGAACGAGGGTTATGAAGTTCAAATTAAGTGGGAAGATCATGTGGGCGACTGGAGCTATTCGATTGAAGGAAATAGTAGTTATGCACGCAATATGATTATTTATCGTGCAGAAGCAAAAAATCCATACACATGGATGAATGCAACAGGTTTCTCTATCGGTCAACGTTTTGGTTTGAGAAGCGATGGCTTATTCAATACGGTTGAAGAGTTAAACAACAGGCCATACAATACTTACACATCGAATCGTGCAACACTTGGAGATGTGAAATACATTGATTTAAATGGTGATGGTCTTATTGACAGCAAGGACGTTGCTCCTATTGGATATCCAAACTATCCGGAGTTCCACTTTAGCTCTAAATTAAGGATTGCTTATAAAGGTTTCGATTTGAACATGCTGTTCTTAGGATCGGCTAATGGATCATACTATTTGAACAGTGGTTATACAATTCCATTCTTTAAACGTGCAGGTAATGCATGGCAGTGGATGTATGACGAAAGATGGACAATGGATAAATATCTGGCAGGTGAAGAAATTAACTATCCAAGATCGACATTTGATGCAACAAATGATCATAATAATTATTTAACTAGTGATTTCTGGATGAGATCGAACAACTTCTTTAAATTGAAAAATATTGAAGTTGGATACACAATGCAACCGAATTCTGCAAAATTCTTGAAAATGGTTCAAGGTTTAAGAATTTACATGAATGCCAATAACTTGTTCACCTTTAAAAATGAACTTACTTCAATTGGAATAGACCCAGAGGTAACGGACGGAAGAACGTATATCTATCCTTTGACAAAAGTTGTAACAGTTGGGTTGAGTTTTCAATTTTAATAGAAAAAATTTAATCTTATGAGAAAAATAGGAATATTACTTTTAATAATAGGTTTTTCGGTTGTTACTGCTTGTGAGGACTTTTTTCTAGAAAAGCCAGATACGACCGGAACTGTTGACTTGGAAGAGGTTTATAGCTCTACAAAAAATGCAGAGGCTGCTCTTTTCAATTGCTACAGAAATATTTTGATTCATGGATGGCCGGGTGGCTGGGGTGTTGGACATGGCGCTTTGGCATCGATTAGCGGTGAACGCTCGTATGGTTATTCATGGCATGGCACCTATACTATTGCATTGACAGGATTGTCGGTAAATGGTACTGATGGTTCGGATGCGGGTGCTGATCACTATGGCAACAACTGGAGTGCAATAAGAGCTTGCTTCTTGGTGAAGGAGAATATAGACTTTGTTCCGGATATGAATGAGACAACAAAGGCTCAAATTAAAGCGGAAGTTACAGGCTTAATTGCTTACCGCTATATGGGTATGTTCTACAGATACGGCGGTCTGCCAATTGTACGTAAATCATTTGAAGCTACGGATGATTTGAATTTTCCAAGAGAATCGCTTGAGAACACACTCGCTTATATTATTGAGCTGTGTGATGAAGCATATCAGGGTTTGCCCGATGGCAAATACAGTACAGATAAGACGGGACGATTGACCAAAGGTGCTGTCTTGGCAATTAAAGCAAGAGCGTTGATGTATGCTGCTCGTCCACTGTTCAACAGCAGTACGCCTTACTTGGATAATGGCGAAAATAACAATCTGGTATGTTTTGGTAATGAAGATGTTTCTCGCTGGAACAATGCTATTGAGGCTAATGAGGCTGTATTGACTTGGGCTAATGCTAATGGGTATGAACTTATTAATAGTGGTGGTGCCGGAGTGGGACAACCAAATCCGAATGCGTTGGAAGATTATGGTACAGCTACTTCTACTCCATCGAATAACGAGGTGCTGTTGGCGTATAAAATCAATTCGACCAACCAGTATGAATGGCCGGGAAGCGCAATTTTCTATTATTTGAATACATCGGCTAACTGGACAAATAACAGATGGGATACTGATTTAATTGGTCTTTTAACCAACTTCCTGGAACTCTACTATACAAAAGATGGAATGGACCAGGAGTGGCCAAAAATTGGTGAAACTTCGGCAAGAAGTGCAGAGGAATGGCTAGAAAAAATTCCGAACATGGAACCTCGTTGTTTGGCTGACAATATTTTCCCGGGCTTTGATGCATACAATAATCCGGGTGTTTACAACTATAGCGCAGAGGGATGGGGACGCGCTACGGCTAACTCTGGGAAGGAGGGTGTATTCCCCAATGCAATTAGTGTGGGTAAAGGTGGTGGTTTCACTGTGAAGTTCTATTATGGTGCCGGTTCGAGAGTATGGTTTGAACCTCCCTTGTTTAGATTGGCTGAAACATATTTGAATCTGGCTGAAGCATACAACGAAGTGGGTAACACAGCAAAGGCTCTTCAGAATTTAAACATGGTTCACAACAGAGCTGGTTTGCCTTCGGTAACTGAAACCGACAAAACGAAACTAAGAGAGATAATTCAACGTGAGAAAGCAATTGAGTTTTACAATGAAAATCATAGATATTATGATGTGAAACACTGGAAACTTAAAAATATTGACAACGGAATTATTGGTGGAGATATGCGTGAATTGCAATTCAAAATTAAAGAAAGTGCAAGCGGTAGCCACAACCTTGCAGTTAATTTAGAGTCGTACTGGGATGCCGTGACATATACCGCATTCTGGAGCCCGATGATGTACCTTGAACCAATTCCTCAATCGGAAGTCAACAAGGGGATAACTGTCCAGAATCCTGGATATTAATACAATATCAGTTATTTATAAGATATGAATGAAATAAATATGAGAAAATATACTATTTTTCGAGTAATCTCGATCACGCTTATTTTCCTTGTGATTAAGATATCGGCCTTTGCACAATATTCTACAGCTGAATCGGACTCATTACTAAAAAATAAGTTTGATGCTTTTGGAATAATTCCGTTGGAAATAAATACCGGCACAGCAGCGGTTTCCAATGTTGGTTCGGATAAACTTTATCGGACTACTGCTTCTAACCTGACAAATACGTTAGCCGGGTTGTTATCGGGTATGACCTATATTCAGGGAACCGGTGAAGTGGGAAACAACAATGCTCAGTGGTTGATTCGTGGTATTGGAAGTTATGGTAATAACGGATTTAATGTCGCAAAGATTTTTGTGGATGGTTTTGAAGTAAACAGTAACTACCTGGCTTATCTGTCACCGGTTGAAATTGAAAGCTTTTCAATTCTTAAAGATGCTGCTACTCTAACAACTTTTGGTGAAAGAGGTGCCAATGGTATTATCTGGATTGAAACAAAACGTGGTCAAGTGGGTTCTTCAAAGGTTTCTGTTCAATTTCGCTATGGTTCTCAATCGGCATCAAAAATAAATAAACCGTTGGATTCGTATGGACATGCATCGTTGTACAATCAGGCTATAAGCAATGATAATGGAGCATGGACTCCTTATTACTCGCAAAATCAAATTGCCGATTATATGAATGGTAATGGGGTTAATGTGGACTGGTACGACGAAGCACTTCGCAATACCGGTAACTATGTGGATGGTGATATCACATTTAATGGTGGAACCACAAAGGCTCGCTATAATGTGACATTGGGTTATGTTGACCATCAGGGTTTATTGAATGTGAACAACAGCGACTCTACATCGAATTTGAGATATTCGAGATACAATTTAAGAGCGAATCTCGATTTTAGCATGTTGGATATTTTTGAAGCAAGGGTGGATTTAGGTGGTAGAATTGAAAAACGTAAGAGACCTAACGTTGGTATTTCGGATCTAATGTCGGTTCTTTCTCATTATCCTTCAAATATTTATAATATTTATGATGATGAGGCTGCAAATCATTATTCCGGGACAGCTATTCACCGCAATAATCCTGTGGCTTCTGTTAATGGTTTGGGTTGGGCTTCTAATCTATCGCGCATTCTGCAAGGTAATTTCTCGTTGAAAGAGAAACTCGATTTCATTACTCCGGGACTATATATGCAACAGGTGTTTTCTTTTAATGCTTATACTTTGAGTACTTATAGCAAGACAAGAAACTATGCTCGTTACTTTAATGGTGCTACAACGACTACGGATGAAACGACTTCCATCAGAGCCAGTGGTTATGGTTCTGCAGCAATGGAGGACTGGAAACAGGGTAAATTAACGGCCGGTTATGATCGTATATTCGGTAAACATGCTATTTCGACTTCTCTTAATCTGAATATTTCTGCTTTTAATGGGGATGGATATTTCTCTTATAAGTATAATTACCTGAATTATAACGGAAATGTAAACTATGCATACGATAACAAATACATCGGTCAGATTGCATTTTCATACTTTGGTAACGACTCTTTTGCTCCTGACAACAGATGGGCTTTCTATCCTGCAATTTCCGGAGCATGGATTGTATCGAATGAGGACTTTTTGAAAGATTCTGAAAAGGTTGACTATTTGAAAGTAAGAGCTTCTGCCGGACTTTCCGGTTTCTCTGACTCGAATGCTATGGGTGCACTCTCATCTTTCAATTCAAACGGTCGTTTCTTATTTAAAGAGTACTTTACATCTAGTTATACGGGTTCGTTCTACACCGGCGCAACTTCAGGAACATGGCAAAATACAATGGTGCCTATGTTTATACCTAATGCGGATGCACATGCAGAAAAGAGTACGAAATTTAATTTAGGCGTTGATTTGAGCTTATTTAATAAGTTGACATTGACAGGTGATGTGTATATGGACAAACGCACCGATATTCTTACACGGGATAATTCGTTAATGAATTACTATGGTAATAATTATTACTTCTCTAATATAGGTAAGATGACTAGCAAAGGGTTTGAACTGACCGGAATATGGCAAGATCGTATCGGTAATTTCAATTACTCGTTGAACGGTATGGTTTCATACAATACCAATAACATTGATTACATGGCTGAGGTAGCGCCTGCGTATGAGTATAATGCAAAAATAGGTAGACCTTTCGGAACTTTCATTGGATTGGAAGCTGATGGATTTTATGGTATTGAAGACTTTATGTCGGATGGTTCGCTAGTTGATGATTTACCTATGCCTGCTTTTGGCAATGTTCAACCCGGTGATATCAAGTATGTGGATTTGGATAACAATGGCATCATCGATCAGAATGATGTGACAAAGATTGGCAAATCAATTTATCCGGAATGGACATATAGTTTTGGAGGTTCTGTTGACTATAAAGGTTTCGATTTTACGATTTTGTTACAAGGTATAGCAGGTGCTTCTGTAAACCTGTTGGATAACTGGAATCAGACTGTTGCTTTTGTAGATAACCGTACAGTATATCCTATTGCAAAAGATGCTTGGGCTTTCTATCCGGAACAGAATATTGACACCCGTAATAGTGCAAAGTATCCACGTTTGACAACACAAAGTAACGAGAACAATTATAGAGGAAGTTCATTTTGGATTAAAGACAGAGATTTCTTGAAAGTTAGAAACATTGAATTGGGTTATGATTTTAGCAAGAACAGCTCGTTGAGCTTGGATAAAGTTGAGAAGTTACGGGTTTTTGTAAGTGCTGTTAATCCATTTACATGGAGCAGCTTAATGAAGGATTATAACATGGATCCGGAAAGTATTTATGGTGGTTATCCATCGCTTAAATCCTTTAATGTTGGTGTTTCATTTACATTTTAACGTTTAATACTCTTGAATATGTCAATAAAATATATAAAAAAAACAGTACTGGCATTTTTATCTATCCTATTGTTATCAGGATGTGCCGACTTTCTCGATACGAGTTTAGATACAAATTCTACAGCTGAAACAATTTCGACAAATCGTAATACGTTGTGGAATTTAGCAAATGCATTTTACTCTCCTATCGCGAATGGATATTCGATTATAGATAACAATATTTTTGCTTCTGCTTCAGATGAAGCGCAGCAGACTGCGGCTTCGAGCAATGTTCTGTACTTTAACAAAGGTATCTTGAATGAGGGAGCAAATCCGTTGTTTTACTTATATCAGAATTGTTATGAAGGCATTCGTGCTGCTAACTATTTCTTGGAATATGTAAAAGATGGTAAAGGAGAAGAGCTTCTTAAATTGAATCGTAACATAGATAATGATATTTACTCCTATATGCGCGATGTGGCTTCGTTGAACTGGTATATTGCCGAAGCTCATATTGCAAGAGCATATTATTACGCTGAATTGATTAAAATGTATGGTGGTGTACCCATAATTGAGAAAACAATTGAGCAATCGGACAACGAGAAAGTTACACAGGCGACCTACGATCAGGTTGTAGAATATATTATTAATGAGATTGATACTTATAGTGGGGATTTGGCTGTAAACTGGAATGAGTTTGCCGATCGTGAAGGTCGCTTTACTCTTGGTGTGGCACTGGCTATTAAATCGCGTGTTTTACTGTATGCTGCAAGTCCTTTGCATAACCCGAACGGTGATGTGAACAAATGGATTAAAGCGGCTGAAGCAGCTCGTGATTTGATTAACAACGAGGAATTGGAATATGCGTTGGATGCAAATTACAGTACATACTTTTTTGGTGCGACCTCTTTATCGAGTGCTGAAACTATTTATGCAGTGAGAAGAGGTGATTCCAATACGATGGAGGTGAACAACTATCCTATTTCTACACCGGGTGGATTTAGTGGTGTGACTCCTTCGCATAACTTGGTGTCGGCTTATGAGTATGTTGGTGAACCGGATGCAACGAATCCGTATGCCAACAGAGATCCTCGTCTCTATGCTTCTGTTGTGACAAATGGCTGTACATGGAACGGTCGTGTAATAGATCAACTTCCCGGTGGTTCAGATGATATGACAAAAGCAAATGCCAGCAAAACCGGGTATTATTTGAAGAAATTTCTTACCGACAATTTGAATCTGATTCAAAATCAAACGGCTCAACACAACTGGGTTGCGTTTAGATATGCTGAGATTTTGCTGAATTATGCCGAAGCTATGAACGAAGCTTATGGATCGACAGCTGTACCTGCAGGCTATACTCTTTCTGCTACAGATGCAATAAACATGGTAAGAAGTAGGGCTAGCGTTAATTTGCCGTTGGTTTCAGCTGAATCGAAGGAAACCTTCCGGAGTGCTGTGAAACATGAAAGGAGAATTGAGTTGGCTTTTGAGGATCATAGATATTGGGACTTGCTGAGATGGAAAGATGCAATGCAAGTACTTAATCAACCTGTTAAAGGTGTGAGAGTTGTGGAAAATGGAGAGCAAGTAAATTACGTTGAGTTTGAAGTAGCTGACAGAGTGTTCTATGAAAGAAACTACTACTTGCCATTCCTCCGCTCTGAGATAGTTAACTCGAATAATACATTGAAACAAAACGAAGGATACTAAAAATTGAAACGTATGAATAAGAAATCGATTATATTATTGTTTTTCATCTTGGTTTTTCTGGGATGTGAGAAAGGGGATGGATTTACTGAGTTTGGATTTGAAAAAATCTATATACCTCAGGCCATGGTTACCGGGGGTATAAACGACAATTATACAGTCCCCTCTGGTGGTGGAGAATATACCCGCAACTTCAACGTTAGCGATGGTAAGGTGAATGTTATCTTGGGTGTATTACGTTCGGGCAGCTCAAAAAGTGCAGCATATAGTGTAGATATTAAGTCGTACACTCCCTCTGCTGAAGTATTGACTTCGTTAGGCGGAATTGCTCTTCCAACAACATTGTATACTCTTCCAAACAAGGTGGATGTAAGTGCTGATAAGACTGGTGAAACATTCTATCTATCAATAGATGCTCAAGCTTTATTGTCAGAAGATTATGATGCGAAAATATTGGTGCTGACAGTGGAGATTTCTAATCCTTCTTTGTATGAATTAGCAGATAAAGGAACAAAATTGAATGTTGTGATTGACGTTGATAAACTAAAAGCTTATTTGTAGTGATATCAATAAACTTTATAGGATGAAAAGAAATATTATAATAACATCTATTTTATTGCTGATTTCGTATGTGATGCAGGCCCAGATAGGGAATGTTACGCAACTGACTGATAAGATTACGCAATATGACCGTTCTGATTTTCAGATAGAGCTGAAAGGAAAATGGACCAATCCATATCTGCAGGAGGAAGTGACGCTTGATATGCTGGTAACTACGCCAAGTGGGAAGAACCTGGTAGTTCCATGCTATTATGAGTCAGGTGAAAGTGGAAAGGTTTCAATCTGGAAGGCTCGATTTACACCGAGAGAAAGCGGACAGTATGAGTATCAATTTGAATTGAAGGGAAAGAGTGTGAAGAAAAATGTTTCGAAGAAACTTACTTTCACATCCAACAAATCTGATTTAAATGGATTTTTGAATACAGAAAGTAATTGGATATTGCGATTCGATAATGGGGAGCCTTTTAGAGGTGTAGCTGAGAATATTTGCTGGGAATCGAGAACAAACGATGATTCGAAGTTTTTCAAAGAGCTGCACGAAAGAGGTGATATCTTCAACTACGACAGCATGATTCCAAAGTTCGCGAAGAATGGAGGTAATTTTGTTCGTGTATGGATGTGTTCATGGAACTTTCCTATCGACAGAAAGAATAATTTCAATAACTCCCGTTATGAGCCGTCTGAGGAGTACTTTAACAGAAGCGTGGTGGATAGATTAGACCATTTTGTTGAGTTATGTGAAAAGGAGAACGTATATGTAATGCTCTGTATGGGTCAGGGTGATGTTTCTGCAGATCACAACTTCTTTATTAATGATGAAGCGAAAAAGCGTTACAAAAACAGACTTCGCTATATCGTAGCAAAATGGGGATATAGCCCTAATATTGCTATGTGGGAGTTTTTTAATGAGATTGATAATATCCAATTTAGGAATGCAGGTTCTCCTATACCTCCTGAAGCGATTGTTGCATGGCATGACGAAATGAGTACTTACTTGAAACTGATTGATCCCTATAATCATATAGTGACGACCAGTATTTCACATCGTGATATTGAGGGGTTGAACTCAGTAAAGAATATCGATATTAATCAGAAACATATTTACAATAACACGAATATTTTACCATCGGAAATTGTGAAATATGTGAATGAATTTAAGAAACCATATATAATTGGTGAATTTGGTCGTGAATGGGACTGGTCGAAGAACTTCGATGATTTCTCTGACGAAATGGATATCGATTTCAAACGTGGTTTATGGTATGGAATATTTTCACCAACACCTGTAACTCCGATGAGTTGGTGGTGGGAGTATTTTGAAGTTCGCGGATTGACTCCTTATTTCAGAGGTGTAAGAGAAATTAACGATCGGATGCTTGCTGCCGGTAAGGGTGAATTTGAACCGCTGACTGTGAGTGCCGGTGAAATGCATGCGTATAGTGTGAAATGCGGAGATGAGGTATATGTGTATGTATACAATCCAAAGAATTCCACCAACATTATAGATGTTGTGATAAATCTGCCAGAAGTTAAGGGTAAATATAAAGGCGAAAGTTTTGAACCCACTATGAGGGTTTATAATGAAGTGAAATATATGGATGTTGCAGATGGAAAGATTACCTTAAATAAAGAATTGTTGGGTTCAAACTGTGAACTTGTTTACATAATATCGAAACAATGAAAATATACTTGATATGCTGCTTTTTGGCTCTGTCTGCTGCTTCTATGGCGCAGAGAGCGGATAAATCATTGGACACTCGAGAGATTGAAGCGTGGATTACTAATGCCGACCGTTCGGCGCTTTTTGACAAGCAACCGGAGAACTTGAAGTTTGATAGTGAAGAAGGTAGAGGGTTGCCTATCATTATTAACGATAGGCAGCAATATCAGTCTATTGATGGCTTTGGCTTTGCACTGACCGAGGGTAGCGCCTTTCATCTTAATAGGATGAGCAGGGATTCGCGTGAGAAGATTTTGCGTGAGATGTTTGCTTTTGACAATGATAATGTGGGTTTTAGTTATATACGCTTGACTTTGGGTGCATCGGATCTGAATAACTTTGTTTACTCTTATAATGATTTGAAGGAGGGTGAAACGGATCCTGATCTTAAGAATTTTAGCCTGTCTCATGATAGGGATGATGTTATTCCGATTATGAAGGAGATTTTGGAGATTGTGCCTGATATTAAAATTATGGCATCTCCTTGGTCGGCACCTGTGTGGATGAAGACTAGTGGTGATGTACGAGGAGGAGCTCTTAAGAGGGATTATTATGATACCTATGCAAAGTATTTTGTAAAATATGTACAGGAGATGAGCAAAGAGGGTATAACGATAGATGCAGTAACTATTCAGAATGAACCTCTTAATTCGCGAAATACTCCAAGTATGCCTTGGTATTGGCAGGAGCATAATGAGTTTGTACGAGATTTTCTTGGACCTGCTTTTAAGGAGGCTGCATTGACTACAAAGATTGTGATATTCGATCATAACTGCGACCGTCCCGACTATCCATTGGCTATATTGAGTGATTCTAAAACATCGCAATATGTTGATGGTTCAGCTTTTCATCACTATCGTGGTTATCTGAGCGGAATGTCTACTGTGCAAATGGCACGCCCTGATAAGAATATTTATTTTACGGAACAGATGCTCACCGAGCGTCCTGAAAGTAGTACAATTAATATAGCTTCATCTGCGAGGAGGCTGATAATTGAAGTGATGCGTAATTGGAGCAAGAATAGTGTTCTTTGGAATTTAGGGGCCGACTCTCTTAACGATCCGCATACTGATAATGGAGGATGCTCTATGTGTCAGGGTGCAATTACAATTGATGGGGATGAGATAACTAGAAATATTGCTTATTATACTATTGCGCACGCCTCGAAGTTTGTGCGCCCCGGCTCGGTTCGTATTCATTCTACTCACCCTTTTGATAAAGGTGTGGATTTAACTGAGGACGAGGAACGTGCAGAGGTAAGGCGTGCTACTTTAGTTGAACATAGTGATGTTTTGCCTAATGTGGCATTTAAAACACCGGAGGGGAAAATTGTACTGATAATTGCCAATGATTCATGGTCAGTTAGAAGTGTAAAGATACAGTATAATGGATTGTTTGCCAATATCAGTTTAGAGCCGGGTTCTGTAGGCACATATATTTGGTAATAACGGAGGATCTCGATTTACTTAGTGAACTTTTTCGGTTTTACATACATGTATAATTATTTTTTTGAATGATGTGTAAGAAAATATTTTTTACGATTAGAATAACACTTTGTTTACTACTCTTTTTTACTCATGTGGTATTCACTGCTGATGCACAAGTTGCTACAACTACAACAAACAGTTTTTCAACTGATGGTTGGTGGAAACCGGCAGAACCTCCGTTTTCTCCGGTTGTGCATGATGATGGAAGTATCACTTTTAGATTGAAAGCCCCTGGAGCAAAAAAGGTTAATCTTCATTTTGACGAATGGGATATATCGAAATGGGAAATGACTAATAATGGTAACGGTATTTGGGAAGTGACTATTCCTCCGGTATTGCCCAGAGTATATCAGTATACATATGAGGTTGACGGAATGCATATTGTTGATTTTGCAAATCCTGATGTTAAAGCCGGAACAATGGTTTATGGGAGTATAGTTGAGGTGAATGGAGATATTCCCAGATATGACGAAATACAAGATGTGCCTCATGGTGAAGTGCACATACTTACGTATAAATCTTCAACTTTAGGGAAACTTCGTTCTATGTATGTATATGTTCCGGCACAATATGAACGACAGAATAACCGTACTTTTCCTGTGCTTTATCTGCGCCATGGAGGTGGGGACAGCGAGGGTAGCTGGGTTAAGGATGGCCGTGCTGCAATTATTCTCGACAACCTTATTTCAGAGGGGAAGGCTGAGCCAATGTTGGTGGTGATGTCGAATGGATTTACCGATGGTACATGGGCCGGAGGTAGTTCTGTGGAAGGAATGGACATCTTGGAAGAGGAGTTGCTAAATGATATAATTCCTGTTATTGAAGCGAGATATAGGGTGAAAAAAGATAATGCGGGCAGAGCTATAGCAGGTCTCTCGATGGGGGGTGGACAGGCTTTTGTAATAGGGATGCGAAATTTAGATAAGTTTTCTGCTATTGGCCAGTTCAGCTCGGGTCTTTTGAGCGACAATAAGTTCAATTATAATGAATATATTCCAAACTTGCCAATAGATGCGAATGATATTAATGATGCTCTTTCATTGCTGTGGATTAGCTGTGGAGATAAAGATTCGCGTTATCAAGGTCATATCGATTTTGTGAACGGTTTAACGAATAGATCTATCGAGCATCAGTTTCATACATCTTCATATGGTCATGAATGGGAATTTTGGCGCCAGCAGCTGAGAGATTTTTGTCAACATTTATTCGTTGATCAGCCAATTGAACTTTCGATGGTAGACCCTCTCGCAACTGCCGAAACAAAAGCGCTATATGCTAACTTATATCTTATTTCGAAGCAAGGGGGCATGTTTGGGCATCACGATTATCCATCGTATGGTATTGGATGGAGGGGCGATAAGGATCGTAGTGATGTTAAGGATCTTACCGGCGATCACCCTGCAGTATACAGCTTGGATATGCATCGTATAGACGAGGTGAAAATTAATTTTGTGAAAGAAGCTTATCGACGTGGAGGTGTTTCAATGCTTGTTTGGCATCAGAATAACCCACTGACAGAAGCTCCTAATGCACAATATCCAATTGGTACTTCGTGGGATAATAGTAAAGTGGTAGATCAGATTCTTACTGAAGGCAGTGCGATGAATATTAAGTATAAAAAAATTCTAGATAATGTTGCAGAGGCTTTACATGCAATGAAAGATGATAATGGAAATCCTATACCGGTAATTTTTAGACCGTTACATGAGCATACGCAAAGCTGGAATTGGTGGGGATCTACTGCTACTACTGAGGCTGAATTTATAGCTTTCTGGCGTTTTATTGTCCATTACCTGCGCGACATAAAGAATGTGCATAATGTGATTTATTCTATTTCTCCACAGATGGATGAAGTTTATGACAATCCGGAGAGTAGGCTGCTTTTTAGATGGCCCGGTAATGATTACGTTGACTTTCTTGGTATGGATTGTTATCATGGACGCAATGTTAAATCGTTTTACTCTAACTTGAAAGCAATGCATAATTTATCGACATACTTGGGTAAACCTGTGGGGGTAACAGAGACTGGACTAGAGAATAATCATTCAACTGACTATTGGACGTCTGATGTACTTAAGCCGCTTAAAAGTTATCCTGTAAGTATGGTGGTTGCGTGGCGCAACGAAAAGCCAAGTCATGCCTTTGGCCCATACCCCGGAGATGCATCGGCAGACGACTTTATACAATTTTATAATGATGATTTTACATTGTTTGAAAGTGATCTTCCTGATTTGTACAAGATGCCCGAGGGTGTAACGGTTAAGTAAGTATAATTCCCCCCGAATCTTGGACAACAAGTATCGTTAAAAAAATGTATTAATTTTGTTGTCATCAAGAAAAGGAAAACTTACAGCGCCGGCTTTAAAACAAAGATAGTTTTAGAAGCCCTTCAAGAACGTGAAACAGTGCAGGAGCTTGCCAGGAAGTATGACCTTCATCCCGGTCAGATCTCCACCTGGA
>Ga0265294_10002802_pt1 | contig 22657 bp, 20 predicted proteins | sample MunlanPumphouse3_FD_192504 | JGI IMG/M metagenome (GOLD analysis project Ga0265294, IMG submission 192504) | Groundwater microbial communities from a municipal landfill in Southern Ontario, Canada - Pumphouse #3 | ecosystem: Environmental > Aquatic > Deep subsurface > Groundwater | place... | reverse complement strand
TTGCTTTTTCCTGAGGAGTCCGCATGAACACTGCTTATGAACCTGCTGCTTTCCTTGTCTACTGCATAGAAATGTATAAATCCAGATGCAGTTTTTCAGGAAAAGCAGTGCTGGATTTATTTGTGAAGACAGGAGCGGATTCATATATAATGGACAACTATGAAGCGCTCCATACGACAGGGCTGGAGTATACATTGGATGATATTGATTCCTTCATCAAGTCACGCTGAAGAAGCAATCTCAGATCTTGCGGATGCTTCCTTTGCCTGCAACGAATGAAGCTCTGCGGCCATCATCGAACTTCACATCGTAGATCTTCTTCTTCCCGAAGTCCCGTACTGAGGTGATCGAGCCTTGCCCGTAGGTTGAGTTGGACACGATGTCGCCTTCAAACATCGGCTGTTCAGATGAATCCGAAGGGGCTGCGGCAGGTGCGCTCTTCACTGAGGCGTAGGACGGCCCTCGGTATGGAGAAGGGTTAAACCTGGAAAGCAGAGCTGAAGGAGTCTTCGGCTTTGGGGTAGGATGGTACGAGCTCTGATTGAAATCAAAGGTTTTTCTGGGAGAGAAATCGAAGCTCTTCTGAGGAGAGAAATCAAAGCTCTTCTTGGCGAAGCCCGAAGTGGTGCCATCGATGGCTCCGTTCTTGTTGGAATTCACCTTGATCAGATCCTTTGGAATCTCGTCCAGGAACTGGCTTGGAATCTGGAACTGGGTGCGTCCCCACATTCGCCTCTGGCTGCATGAGAAGATGTAGAGCTCGTTGCGGGCTCTGGTGATGGCAACGTAGAACAGCCGTCGTTCCTCTTCGAGGTCATCTTCAGTCTCCGAACGGGACGATGGGAATATTCCTTCTTCCATCCCGCTGATGAACACTCGGTCGAACTCAAGGCCCTTGGTGTTGTGCATCGTAATCAGCGTAACTCCGGTCTGGCTGCGGGCTTGGTCAGTTGCCATCTGCGCCGGATCAAGGGCAGCTTCTTCCATGAATGCACTGAGGCCTTCGATGCCATCGCGGTAGCTTTCCTGCTCGGCTATTATGTTGACAATCTGCTCGATGTTCTTCTCGCGCTTGTTGTCTATGTTCTTTTCCTTGGTGTCGCGGTCTTTGTAGTAAGCCTGGATTCCGAACTCTGATACAATGCTTCGTGCAACCTCGGAGTTGTCGGTCGTTCCAATCATCGCTAAAACCTTTTCATAGGCGACAACGAAGGCCTGAAGGCCCTTTGTACCGCTGATTCTGGTTGCATCTGTGCCATTTAGGATATTGCGGCAGGTAACTAGAAGGTCGCCTCCGTAGTTGTCCGAGGCTTCGAGGATTGCTGTCATCGAAGTCGGGCCGATGCCCCTTAGTGGCTTGTTGACAATTCTCTGGAAGCTAACCGAGTCGCGGGGATTGAGCAGAAGCGCCACATGGGCGATCACATCCTTTACTTCCTCGCGTTCATAGAATCTGAGGGCGCCGACAAGGCGGTATGGAATCCGGAGCTTGTTGAACGTTGATTCGAAAGTTGCCGACTGGGCATTGGTACGGTAAAGCACTGCGCTTGAGTCGTACTTCCCATCGCGCTGGAGAATCGTGGCTATGTAGTAGGCCTCGGAATAATCCGAGTCCACATAGGTGAGCTCTGGGATTCTTCCTTCTTCGCGGGCTGTCCAGATCTTCTTCGGAGCTCTGGCTTTGTTGAGCCCGATCACGCTGGCGGCAAGGGCAATTATACTGCTTGTGCTCCGGTAGTTCTGCTCAAGCTTTATCACCTGTGCGCCAGGGAAGTATTCGCCGAAAGAGAGGATGTTGTGCACATCGGCTCCACGGAACTTGTAGATGCTCTGGTCGTCATCGCCGACGACGCAAACGAAGCAATCCGGCCCGGCGACACGCTTGAGCAGCTCGCACTGGGCGGCGTTCGAGTCCTGGTATTCGTCTACCAGAACTACCTTGAAGCGGTTGTGAAGCCACTGCTGGACTTCGCGGTCCTTGTCAATCAGCTCGATGGTGCGGAGAATCAGGTCGGCGAAATCGACGTTTCCGGTGTGCCTGAGTGCTTCTTCGTAACGGCTGTAGTACTTGTACAGCTCAGGGTCTTTGCCGATTCGTACCTGTTCCGGGCTTATCATCTTGTCCTTCAGAAGCGAGATCTTCTTTGCATATGGACTGAGGTCTGAGCGCTTGTCAGAGGGAAAGATCTGGGCAAGCAGGGCCAGCGAGTCATCTTCGTCATAGATCTTGAAGCTGCTGTTCAGGCCTATGCGGTCTCCGAAGCGATGGAGCACCATTGCCCCGAAGCTGTGGAATGTCTTTATGCACAGGTCTTTCGGATTCGTCTCTGGAAGCATCTTCTGGATTCGATCCTTCATCTCGTTGCATGCCTTGTTCGTGAAGGTCACTGCAAGGATCTTCCAGCTTGGGATTCCAAGGATCTTGATGCACCAGACTATCTTGGTCGTTATGACACGGGTCTTGCCAGAACCTGCTCCTGCGAAGACCACCAGCGGCTTGCCGTTCGCTACGACTGCTTTCTTCTGCTGGTCGTTGAGCGAGGAAAGAAGCCGGACGGCCTCTGGATTGTCATTGTATTGGGAAAAGTCAAAGCTATCAGTCATCGATCTTCACCGCATCCAGGTCCACGCCTGCCACTTTCCTAATTCCGCAGCGGCAAAGCTGTCCAGGAATGAGGCCAGTCCCCATGACTACTGTCTGTCCGTCAACGTCTGGAGCCTGGGAGTAGATCCTGCCGATTGCAAGATCCTCGTCCTTGAATTTCTCCTCGATCAGAACCTCATACTGGTTTCCGACGAACTTCTGAAGCTGCTCGGAAGTAATCCGTTCCTGAATCTTCTCAAGCTTCTTCTGCCTTCGGCGGGCAATAGGTTCCATCTTCTTCTGTTCTTCTTCAGTGCGGAGGCTGTAGGCCGGGGTGTCTTCTTCTCTTGAATATGTGAAGCTTCCCATCCAGTCGAAACGGCAGCGCCGGACGAATGCGCAGAGCTCTTCGAAAGCTTCATCATCCTCTTCAAGGAACCCGAGCATCAATGTGGTGCGGATCACGGCATCTGGAAGGGCTTCGCGGATTTTTGAAATCAGATTGTAGTAGATCTCAGGATTGCCTGTGCGTCCCATCGCCTTCAGGACACGGGCGTTGGCATGCTGCATCGGGATGTCGAAGTAGTGGAGGATCTTGGGCTGGCGCTTCATAAGATCGAGCAGTCCCATCGGGAAGATGTCCGGATGTATGTACAGCAGGCGGATTCTGAAATCGCCTGGGATGTCTGCAATCTTTTCAAGCAGTTCTAAAAAGCGCCCGCCTGGAGTGCTGTCCATCCCGTATGCGGCAAGATCCTGTGCAATGACGTTGATTTCCTTGATTCCACGGTCCACAAGTGCTTTTGCATCGGCGAGGATCAGGTCTTCCGGGCGGCTTCGGAGGTCTCCTCTGATCACTGGTATGGCGCAGTAATGGCATCTGTGGTTGCATCCCTCGGATATCTTCAGATAGGCCGATCCCGGCCACCCCAGCAGCTTCGAGCGCTGGTCAAACTCTGCATGAAGGTCCTCTGGGTACTGTGGAACAAGCTCTGAGCGCTTGCCCTGCTTCATCACTTTGTCAGCGAAGGAGGCTATCTGCCCAAGATCCCGGTTCCCGAATACGCCGTCTGCTTCGGGAATGCTCTCGAAGAGGTCATCTGGATATCTTTGGGCAAGGCAGCCGCCTATGATGAATCTGGCATTCTCTGGAGCCTGCTTGCGAAGCTGGAATACTGTGTCCAGCGACTGCTGCTTTGCGCTTTCAATGAACCCGCAGGTGTTCACTACCACCAGGTCGGCTTCTGATATGTCCTCGGTGAGGCACCATCCGTCCTGCCTGAGGTTCTCGACGATGACTTCTGAGTCTACCTGGTTCTTTGCGCAGCCAAGGCTTTCGATGTACAGCTTTCTGTTTTTTGTTTCTGACATGTTTCTCCATCCGGAAGGGTGCTTTCAATAGTACCCGCCAGAATCTTATTGTTCAAGAAGGTCCAGCTTCTTTTTTCAATTGATGATTCATGTCATTGGTTATGCCTTGCGCTGCATGCCACGATTCCAAGCTGATTAAAACAGAGGAAAGCAGCTGTCTCCTGCAATTGAAAGAAGCTTGGTGTAAGAATATGGAAGGCAATTTGAGAAAAAGGTGGCAGAGGCACTAGACAAAATCAGCCGATAGAATATATTATGGGCGTTGCGTGCACAAGAGGCGTTTTTCCGGATGGTGCTTTTTCCCCAATCCCACGTTAATGCGTTCTGGAAAAGAGCCGAATGAGTGCTGTGGTCTTACTCAATTGCAGCCTGCAAGCATAAATACTGAACTTTAGGATGAAATATCATGAAGACTATTTTTGTTAAGCCGAATGAAGGTGGAAAAAAGTGGTATCTAATTGACGCGGAAGGCAAGGAGCTCGGCAAGGTAGCCGTGGCTGCAGCCAGAATTCTCCGCGGCAAAGATAAGCCGGAGTACGCTCCAAATATGGATATGGGCGACAGCGTTATAATCATCAATGCAGCAAAAGCGAAGATGAGCGGGAATAAGTATGAGGACAAGATGTACTACAGGCACTCTGACTATCCAGGTGGATTCACAGCAGAGAGCTACAAGGACTATATGATCCGCAGGCCGACTTTCCCGATGGAACATGCAATCAAAGGCATGCTCCCGCACGGAGCTCTTGGACGCAAGCTCTTTACTTGCGTGAAGGTTTATGCAGATGAGAAGCATCCGCATGAAGCACAGCAGCCTATCAAGGTTGAACTCTAAGGCAGGTGGAATATGGCAGAAGATAAGAATATAAACCTTGGACAGGGTACAGGACGCCGGAAGACTTCGATAGCTCGTGTCTATCTCAGAGAAGGAAACGGCAAGATCACAGTGAACGGACGCAGCCTGGAGGAATACTTCGGCATCGATACGCTGATCGTTCTTGTGAAGCAGCCTCTCGAGGCCGCTCAGGCAGCTGGAAAGTATGACGTTCTGATCAACGTCGTCGGCGGCGGAGTAGCTGGTCAGGCTGGAGCATGCCGTCATGGCATTGCAAGAGCTCTGGTCGATGCAGACGAGGCCAACCTCGTTCTTGAAAGACCTACCGGATATCTTACAAGAGACCCGAGAATGGTCGAAAGAAAGAAGTACGGTCAGAAAGGCGCTCGTCGCAAGTTCCAGTTCTCCAAGCGTTAGTCTGGAGTGGGTGCGACAGTGTTTGCTACTGTTGAAAGAGAGTCTTCTCGCGGCTGCTGGAAAGCGGTTGCAGAGGACTCTTCTTTTTTAATCCCGGTTCGCATCTTTCTTTCCGAAAAGCTTGGCGAAGGGGAAGGGATTGACCAGAAAAGATTCGAAGAGCTTAGACGCAAATGCAGTCTCGAGGAGTGCTATCAGAAGGCTCTAGGACTGCTTGGCTCGCGCGAGCATTCGAGAATGGAGCTTTCAATCAAGCTTTCAAAGCGTGGCTTTCAGGGCAGTGTGATCGCCGAGGTGCTGGATGCGCTTGAGACGGAGGGTGCGCTGGACGAGGTGCGCTACTGCACTGAGTTCGTCCGTTCGCGCCTGAAGCGAAGTCCCGAAGGCCGGGTTCTGATGGAGATGAGACTCGCAGCCAAGGGTGCCAGGCGTGAATGCATCAAGGAGGCTCTTGATGCTTTGTACACGCCTGAATACTCGGATGAGCTGGCTCTTGAGGCACTGAAGGCAATCAAGTGCAGATACAGCGATGAGAATGCTATCAGGACGGCGTTTGCCAAAGCAGGCTTCACTTCTTATCAATTTCAAGTTGCAAAAGAACTTGCTGATTGATCATAGGTTTGCGAAAACAGGTTTCTCTATTGACATTCGGCTGTTTTGAGTACATATTTGATGGGCTGATTAGCTTAATCATTCAGGAGAAAGTAAGATGAGTACAATTGATTTTATCGAAGCAAGAGAGATTCTTGATTCCCGCGGAAATCCTACCGTTGAGGTGGATGTATATCTCGAAGACGGTTCATTCGGCCGTGCTGCAGTTCCTAGCGGAGCTTCAACAGGTGTTCATGAAGCTGTTGAGCTTCGTGACGGCGACAAGAACCGCTACATGGGCAAGGGCGTTCTTAAGGCCGTGAATAATGTGAACAACATCATCGGGCCGGAGCTTGAGGGCATGGATGCTCTTGATCAGGTCGCAATCGATCATGCAATGATCGCTCTGGACGGCACTCCTAACAAGGGCAAGCTCGGAGCCAATGCAATCCTCGGCGTTTCTATGGCTGTTGCAAGAGCTGCTGCCGATTTCCTCGGCATTGAGCTTTACAAGTATCTGGGTGCCTATCATGCCTGCCTGCTTCCTGTTCCGATGTCAAACATCCTCAATGGCGGAGCTCACAGCGACAACAAGGTTGACTTCCAGGAATTCATGATCATGCCTATCGGTGCTCCGAGCATCAGGGAGGCCGTGAGGTGGAACTCTGAGGTTTTCCATAATCTCAAGAGCGTTCTCAAGGCCAGGGGATACAATACTGCTGTCGGTGACGAGGGCGGCTTTGCTCCTGATCTGAAGTCCAACGAAGAGGCCATCGAGGTGATTCTCGAGGCTATCAAGAAGGCTGGCTACACTACTGGAAGAGATGGAGACTACATGCTTTGCCTCGATCCGGCTGCCAGCGAGCTTTATGATGAGAAGACCGGCAAGTACACTCTCAAGTGGTCCACCGGTGAGCAGAAGACTTCTTCTGAGATGGTTGATCTCTGGGAAGATTGGGTGAACAAGTATCCGATCTGCTCCATTGAGGATGGCATGGCGGAGGATGACTGGGATGGATGGAAGGAGCTTACTGACAGGCTTGGAGACAGAATCCAGCTCGTCGGCGACGATCTGTTCGTAACCAATACTGAAAGGCTCAAGGAAGGAATCGAGAAGGGCGTTGCCAATTCGATTCTGATCAAGCTCAACCAGATCGGGACTCTCACCGAGACTTTCGAGGCTGTTGATCTTGCAAGGCGCAACGGCTACTCTGCTGTCGTTTCTCATAGAAGCGGCGAGACTGAGGACAGCTTCATCGCTGACCTTGTTGTTGCTCTTGAGACGGGAGAGATCAAGACTGGTTCGATGAGCCGCTCTGACAGGCTTGCCAAGTACAACCAGCTTATGAGAATCGAGGATTTCCTCGGTGATACTGCAAAGTATGCTGGGCGTGATGTTCTGGTTCTCCATAACAGCAAGCACTAGTCTGTACAATCAATTATAAGTTACAAAGGGGTGTCCGCAAGGCACCCCTTTGCTGTATCTGTATCCTGTTCCTCTGTTCTGGGTCTCTCCTGCTTTCTGTCGCTCAATGGATTCAGTGGTTTGATTCAGTAATGTCTGCCAATTTCTTGCAGTAACAAGAAATAATCGGGAAAAATGCCTAAGTAGTGAAAGTGTCAGAAGTGCAGAAAGTGCAGAAACTTCAGAAACTAAATCGATTCTAACGGAAGTGCAGAAAGTTCGGAAAGTGTCAGAAGTGCAGAAAGTGAAGAAACTAAATCGAATCTAACGGAAGTACAGAAAGTTCGGAAACTGTCAGAAGTGCAGAAAGTGCAGAAACAAATGAAACTAAATCGAATCTAACGGAAGTGCCGGAAGTTCGGAAAGTGTCAGAAGTACAGAAAGTGAAGAAACTTCAGGAACTAAATCGAATCTAACGGAAGTACAGAAAGTTCGGAAACTGTCAGAAGTGCAGAAAGTAGCAGAAGTAACTGGACGTTATGTTTTGAGCTGAACTCAACAAGAAGAGGAATAGCTGCTCGCCGAGAGAAAGCAGAAGGAATGCACAGCAAGCCATAAAAACGGATTTATCTATGAAATATTGAGGCAGCAAAAATTCAAATTTGCTTATCGATTTGCTTTTATTCCTTAACATACGGTGATACAATGCGGAAAAAATGCAAATGTTTCTGGGAGATTGGCGATGGATGAAAAGGCTGCAACGAGTCTGAAGATAAGCAAGAGGTCGTTCATCACTGCTATTGCAGTGCTTTTCGTGCTGATGGCGGCAACATACGTTCTGACACTTGTGCTTCCTGGAGGAAGCTATAGCAGGACTGTGGATGCTCAAGGCAATTCGGTGATTGATGCCGAGAACGGATTTGAGTATGTAGAAGGGGGAATACCGTTCTGGAAATGGCTTCTTTCTCCGATTCTGCTTCTTGGCAGCAGCGGCAGCGGGATGGTGCTTTCCATCATTGCATTCCTTCTGGTGATAGGCGGGATATTCAGCAGCCTTGATAGCTTTGGCCTGATGAAATACATGATGAACAGAATCGTGATGGCTTTCGGAAAGGCCAGATACACTTTCATGGCGATGATCTGCCTGTTCTTCATGCTGATGGGAGCCTTCCTCGGCTCGTTCGAGGAGTGCGTTCCGATGGTTCCAATCGTGGTTTCCCTTGCGGTGAGCTTCGGCTGGGACAAGCTGACTGGCCTTGGAATGAGCCTGGTGGCTGTCGGATGCGGGTTCTCAAGCGGAATATGCAATCCGTTCACAGTGGGGGTGGCACAGGATCTTGCGGGACTTGTGATGTTCTCCGGTGCAGGAATGAGAGTGCTGGCTTTCGTGCTGATCTATCTTCTTCTGATGTGGTTCCTCCGTTCTTATGCGAAGAGAATCGAGCGGCCGATCGATGAAAAGGTGATGAATGGGAATATTGAGTTCCATAGAAATCCGAAGATGGACAAGGCTCTGATCTGCTTTGCATCAATCATCGGTGCTGGACTTGCAGCTGTGCTTTCTTCGAGCTTCATTCCTGCGATTCAGGATTACACGATGGTGATTGTGGCTGTGATGTTCCTTGCAGCAGGTCTTGTGGCTGTAATCGTGGCTGGGATGAATGGCCGTGAAATCGCCAGGTCGTTTGGAAGCGGTGCTCTGAACATCCTTCCGTCGGTGCTGATGATCCTGATGGCTTCTTCCATAAAGTATACGCTTGAGCAGGCGAATGTCCTGGATACGCTGCTTCATGGAGCTGTGTCGGTTTCCTTGACGCTTCCGAAGTGGGCTGTGATACTTTTCATCTACCTTATTGTGATGGTGATGAACTTCTTCATCTCTTCAGGTTCGGCAAAGGCATTCCTGCTTATTCCTCTTATTGTCCCTGTTGCTCAGATGTGCGGCATTCCGGTTCAGCTGTGCATTCTGGCTTTTGCTTTCGGCGATGGGTTCTCGAATGTTCTCTATCCGACGAATGCAGTTCTGCTCATAAGCCTTGGTCTGACAGATACAAGCTATGGAAGCTGGTTCAAGTGGAGCTGGAAGTTCTTTGCAGGTGTTCTTGTAATAACCTGTGCTTTGCTGCTTATGGGACTGGCAATAGGGTATTGAGCAGTTTTGTCATGTCTCGAAAGTTGTGCAGAACAATCGAAGAGGCACTGCTGCAAGGCAACGAACTCAGTTCTTGAGGGTGAATAACTCGGCGGTAATAACGATCATGAACAGCTACGCATCAGTGTGCTGAACAGGAAAACCTGCTTTACTTTATCTGTGGTGTGCTTTATTCTGATTGCATGAATACAGTGAAGCTGCCGCCGCTAACGAGCGATTTTATACAGGATGTCATCTATGGGATGGAGAATCAGAGCTCCGATTATGCATATTTCCCTGAGAGCCAGACTGTTCATAGCTGTGATGATTCTGATTCTGATGATGACAGCGAAACTGCGATAAGGCTTCCTGACTGGAGCAGCCGTGACGGCTTTGCAATGATGATGAGGTTTGCAGAACACTGCACTTCAGGTCAGATGAAGATCAAGCTTCAATATGTTCTGAACTCTCATAAAAGAGGGGTGTTCAGATCTTTCCGCGAAGTGCTTGAGACTGATCCTGAGGTTCTTTCAAAGTGGTATGACTTCAAGCTTACAGAAATGAGCCGCACTGTCCGCCAGTGGTACAGGAAGCTTGGCATGCCGGTTTCAGATGAGAATGATGAGCCGAAGGACAGCGAGCCTGTTCTTGAAGACTTCTCTGTTGAAAAAGACTTCGGAGACTTCGACAATCAGATAGAAAGTATCTGCGGAGAGCTTCCATCCCATCAGGCGTTTGTCTGTCTTGGACCTGATGAGGAGCTTGCCGGGTTCATCTGCTACAATTGTGCAGGCAATAAGCTCAGTGTGCTTTCTTATTTCGTGAAGGAAGAGCTCAGACGCATCGGGATCTTCGATCTGATGTATGAGAAGCTTGAGGATGAGATAAGAAAGAGCCATACGGAAGTGATCCGCTTGCCTGTCTATGCAGGCTTCGAGTTTGTATCCAACAAGATTGCAGGCCTGGATTCCAGGCTGGAATACTCGGTATATTCGTGCACTTTGGAAAAATGAAAAGCAAGAATTGATGTCTCTTTTCTGCTGAGTTGCACTTGATTGCAATGAGCTGGAATGCTCAAAAAAACAATAACACACAAGCAACAAGAAAGTTACATATTTTCAATATAAATCTTCTACTGTTTTTTAATCAGCAAAAAACCTCCATAAACAGCTCCATTAAATTGTTAAATTCTACACAAAACTACTTGTTTGTGTCGGTAATTTGATGATTTCATGTAGATTTTTCTTGACACCTTGTGGTCTGTTTGCTAAAATCCAGTTTGTATATGAAAAAAAAGGGGCAAAGCTGGTCTTTGTGCCAGTCCCGAAATTTTGGAGGAAGTAATGAAGAAAATTCTTACAATTCTTTTAGTCGCGGTGCTGGCCGTTGGATTTGCATTTGCAGCTGATTTTACAGGCAATGCAACTATTAGTGCCGGTTATAATCTGGATGATACAGATTGGGGATTCGCAAACGCAACGGAACTTACTGCTGGAGAGATTACACTGAAGCTTGGCGGAGCTGATGTCGGTTCAACTGGCGAAGGCGATATCTATGCAGAAATCGCTGGAACATATGCAATCAACCTCGTTGTTGCAAAGACAACGGGAGCAACCCCTGTGACTATTGTTCCTACTCTTACATCAACATTCGAGATCACAGCTGCGAACATCCACTTCGGTGAAGACCTCGTAGTTGGAATCCTCAATGCAGGCGGCGGCTATAGCTATGCTGTTTCTTACTGGGATGACAATGACGATGGCGATGCTGATGTTGAGGCTGTTGCACTTGGTTCAAAAATGGCTCCTGGATTCACAGTGACCTATAAGGATTACACTGCTGGATTCGGAATGAATGGCAATGCCAAGGCCAAGACATACAAGTTCTTCGGACAGGCTCAGACTCCTTCCTACACACTCGCCGAGGGTGTTACACTCCAGGCTGCTGCTTATGGATACCTTGCCAATGATGACAAGGCCGCTGGTGCTGCTGTGAAGGGTGCTTATGCCGGTGATGCTTTCACTGCTAACCTTGGTGTTGATTTTGTCTATGACGGCGGTGCAAAGGTTGAAGCTGCTTTGAAGGCTGCTTATGCTCCTGTGACATTGGATGTTTACTTCACCAACCAGGATGTAAGCAACCTCTCAGCAAAGGTCGCTGTAGAGATGGGCAACATCACTGCTTCTGTTGATGCAAGATCACTTCTTAATGTTGAAAGCCTTGCTGCAGCAGCTCAGCCACGCAAAGTTTCAGTTGCTGTCAAGGGTGTGTTCGATGCCATTGAAGCCCAGGTCACATTTGGATCAACATTTGCTGCTAAGACATATGCTTTCGGTGGATACGTAAAGTACTCGGCTGAGAAGTTCGCAGTCAAGGGCGGAGCTGATCTCACTCTTAATGCCGCTGCTGACCCAGCTAAGCTGACTGCTATCAAGCCATATGTACAGATCACCTCTACTGCACTGGTCAACAATGCAACACTCACGCTCGCTTGGGCTGGTGCAGACTTTGCGGTCAATGCTCTCGGAGCAATCACTGCTTCCTGCGAGATCGCATTCTAAGCTAAGTTAGAATAACAAGTTCATTCTGGGGCTGTCCGAAAGGGCAGCCCTTTTCTGTTTCTTATTGATGGTTTGTGCCTTGAGCTGGCGAGGCATGAGGGTTTGGCAAGGAAAAGCCTTGAAAACAGATACAGGGTAGAGTAACATGGTCACATGAAGATCATCATTCTTGGTGCCGGGAAGAGAGGGCTCAGCCTGGCCCGGTGCCTTGCCGAGGAAAACAAGGACGTCGTTCTGATTGACAACAAGGAGAACATAGTCCAGTCTGCCATGTCCAGGATAGACTGCATCGCCTTCAATGGAAGTGGCACGAGCCTTGAGAGCCTGAGCGATGCCGGAGTTGATACTGCCGATGCTTTCATTTCGCTCACTGGCGATGATGAAGTGAACCTTGTTTCATGCGCCATGGTGAACCATGAGTTCAATGTTCCGATTACGATTGCTTCCATCAGGAACACTTCATACACAGGAAGCGCTGGTACTGCAAGCAACCTCCTTGGAATAACCCATATAGTGAACACTGACTTCGAAGTGGCCTCTGCCATTGTCGATGAGATTGAAAGAGGGGTGTTCACCGACGTCATCTCCTTCCATGATTCGAAGATCGTCATCTACAACGTTGTTGTCGGCGAGGACTCAGGATACAGCAACATCTCGCTGATGGATCTCAGGGCTAAGATTGATACCGACTGCCTGATAGTTGCAATCAACCGCAAGAACCAGTCGATTATTCCAAGCGGAAGCACCGTCATCCTGCCAGGCGATACCATTTCAATTGTGGTCAAGCCTGAGCACAGTGCCAAAGCGCTTCGCTTCACCGGAAAGCCGAGAATCAAGCCACGGCGCATTGTTCTTATAGGGGCTACGCAGATAACCAGGCTTGTTCTCAGGAAGTTCAGCATTCAGGATAGCAGGCAGCTTGCTGTCGTAGAGCGTGACAGCGCTGTGTGCGAAGCTTTTGCCCAGGAATTCCCGAATGTGCTGGTGATCCACGGCAATATAACCGATGAAGGAATCTTCAAGGATGAAGACCTGGGCTCATATGATATGCTTATCTCGCTGACCGACAGCGATGAGCTGAATGTGATAATTGCAAGCTACTGCAAGCAGGAAGGGATAGGGTGCTCTATGGCTGTGATAAGGTCTAACAACAGCTATGCCCGCCTTGCCCGTCATATGGGAATAGATTCAATAGTATCAGCTCAGGAAGTGACTGTTGACTCGATTACCCGCTTTCTTCATGGAGCTCATGTTGCAAGCCTTCATTCGCTGTTCGATGGGAAGCTTGAAGTGTTCGAGTATGTGATTGTCAATCGCAGCAAGGCTATAGGCAAGCAGCTGAAGGATTTCAATATGCACGGAAAGGGGATAGTAGCTGGCGTTACCAAGCCGACAAAGGAGACCCTGATTCCGAATGGAAGCTACATGATAGAAGAGGCTGACATCCTGGTGCTTATCGTCACTCAGGAAAGCGCTTTGAGCATCACAAGGATGTTTGACTGATATGTGGACAGCGAACCTGAGGCTTGCAATGCTCCTCCAAAGCGGGATTGCATTGATGATGATTGCTCCGATGTCAATCGGCATCTATAACAGAGAGGCTGCTTCGGTGAAGGCATTTGCCATCACCATTGCTCTCGTTCTTGCGTTGACAGTGGCTGCGTTCCTCTTCACCAGAAAGAAGGAACGTCGGTCCATGACAGCCAGAGATGGGTATTTTCTTGTAACGGTGTCATGGGTGCTGGCTACAGCATTCGGAGCGCTTCCCCTTCTGATCTCAGGAGAATACCCTAACTACAGCATGGCGTTCTTCGAAATCATGAGCGGCTTCACGACTACCGGTGCCACAGTGCTTGCCGAAATTGAGCGATGCTCAAAAAGCGTCCTGTTCTGGAGATCGATGACCAACTGGCTCGGCGGGATGGGTTTCGTCGTGCTGTTCGTCGCCATCCTTCCGGCTCTTGGAGTGGGAGGAACCTATCTTTATGGTGCCGAGTCTGTGGGGCCGACCAAGGACAAGCTTGCCCCGAAGTCGCGGACTACTGCGATGGCTCTGTGGCTGATATACATTGCATTCTCCGTTCTGGAGACTGTAATGCTGCTATTCGGCGGGCTTAGCCTTTATGATGCCGTGACTGTGACGTTCTCTACGATGAGCTGCGCAGGCTTCTGTGTAAAGGGTGCTTCGATCGGTGCATTCGGAAGCGCTTATGTCGATGTAGTGGTGACTGTGTTCATGCTCATCGGCGGAACGAACTTTGCCTTGTACTTCAAGCTGATTACTGGAAAAGGAAAGCTCGTATTGCATGATGGAGAGCTTCGCTCATATCTTGGGATTTTCTTTGGAGCGCTGTTATTCTGTTCGCTGGGACTGAAGCTTGCAGGATACTACGAGAGCTTCGGTGCCTGCCTGAGGTATGCTGCTTTTGCCTTGGCTTCGATTCTGACAACAACTGGTTTTGCAACTGCTGATTACTGCCTGTGGCCGGCGTTCTCGCTGTTCTTCGTCATCCTGATGATGTTCATCGGAGGCTGTGCGGGCTCGACTGCAGGCGGGATGAAGGTCATACGTCTCACCACTGTGCTGCGCCTTACACCTACAGAGCTCAAGCGGAAAGTCCATCCGAACGGTGTATTCCCGGTGAGGATCGGAAGTGGAGTGATAGATCGGAAGCTGATCCAATCGATGGCGGGATTCTGTGCAACATACCTTCTTGTATGGATTGTTTCCTCCATTGCGATCCTCATTACCGGAGTCGATATCCCAACGGCTCTTGCAAGCACGATCCTCACGCTTGGCAACATAGGAATCGGATTCGGGCAGGTCGGTCCTACTGGAAACTTCACGATATTCCCTTCGTGGGCACTCTGGCTATTCTCATTTTTGATGCTTCTTGGAAGGCTTGAGCTGTACACCGTTCTGGTGATGTTCACAAAGTCATTCTGGAAGAAATAGAAAAACCGGCCAACAAGACCGGTCATAGCTATATATAACAAACAGATAGCAGAGTTTCAAATGGCTGAACAATCTATTCCCTGTCACCTGCTGGATTGCATTTCAGTTCGATCCGATGGCAACTTCGCGCATCTGGGTCTCAGGTTTCTTTGGCATGCTTATGGTAAGCAGTCCGTTCTTCATTGCAGCAGTTATGGAAGTCTCATCTACATCTTCTGGAAGATGGAACTGGCGTTCGTACTGAGCCGTGGTGCGTTCCTTGTAAAGGTAGTGCTTGTCATCGTTCTTCTCAGTATTCGATTTGATTGTCAGGACGTGGTTCTCTATGTTGACGTTCACTTCGCTGTCGGATACTCCCGGCATTTCGGCTTCAAGAGTGTAATCGCCGTCGTTCTCCATCACATCTATGCTTGGCATGCTGTCCCACTTTCCAAGAAATGCACAAAGCATGTCATCTGCAAGCTGGTCATTGCTCTTCTGTATCATGTATTTCATATCGGACCTCCAAAGTCTTCGTTTCTTGTCGTGCAGCTTTCTGCTACATCAATTCGTATGCAATAGCCGTGCCAACTATCAATACCTCGCCTGAGGGGCTCTGAAAGACGGTTTTTCCGGTGCAGGCGAGGGCGAAGAGTCAGGGATTGGCCGAAAAGACCCGGAATGCACAAAACCACCGGGTCATTTTGACACAGAGAGTGCAAGTTGCCGGATCAAGCGGGTCATGATGGGACGGATTCGTCATTGACTGATTCGAATGGGAATAGTACGATGCATTCAAGGAGAATTTGCATGGATACAACTCAGGCAACTGAAGCGAACACCACATTCATCAAGCAGGTGATGGAGTTCTTCAAGACCTCGTCATATGGTGTTCTGGAAATAATCATCATTGCAGTTTTCGGCATTCTGATTATCAAGCTTCTGATGAAGCTGATAAAGCAGGCTCTGCTTGCCAGCAGCATAGACCGTTCCCTGGTCGCCTTCATTGATGCTGTGATTGAATTCGTTCTGGCTCTTATGCTTGTTCTGTACTGCCTCAACCGGATGAGCGTCAACGTGACAGGCATTGTTACAATGGTTTCAGCCTTGGGATTGTCCATAGGCCTTGCCCTTCAGGATCTGATCGGAGGTGTTGCAAATGGTCTTGTAATCATAAACACCAAGCCTTTCAAGGTCGATGACTATGTCACCATCGGCAGTCAGAGCGGCACTGTGAGAGAGATTTCGATGCTTCATACGACATTGGTCACGGTGGACAACAAGAAGATCATCCTCACCAACAAGTCGGTCTACAATTCGGAGATAACGAACTACAGCGCATTCACCAACAGGCGGCTGGATATGAATTTCGATATCGACTACAGCGCTGATCTGGATGAGGCACGGAAGATTATCCGCAAGGTCGTTGAAGACCATTCTCTAGCTCTCAAGAATCCGGCTCCATTTGTCCGGCTAAGCGATGATGCCGACAATGCTCTGGTGATCACCTTGCGTGTTTGGGTGAAGTCTGAGAATTACTGGGATCTGTTCTTCGATCTGAAGGAGCAGGTCATCTCCGCTCTTGTCAAGGCCGGAATCAGTGCGCCTTATCCGCAGCTTACTGTCGGTTTCAGGGGGGATGATCCAGTGGTCAAGAAGGCTGCCGCTGCCATGTCTGCGGTCAGCAGGGAGGAGAAAAAATGAACAGTCTTTTAACAAACTCAGGGTTTCATCAGCTTCTCTCCACTTTCCTCAGCTGGGCAATTGCATATCTTCTGATCTGGATCATCAGCCGCTTCTTCCTTGTGAAGAAGAACTCTCTTGAACGAGCTTCCGAGATGCTCAGACGCACAGGTTCTATTTTCGATTCGCTTTCGGCAAAGTGCACTGACAACAGCCTTCCTCTTGTAGATGATGCTGTTTCAAGCATGCGACAGGTCAAGAAGATGCTGTGCAAATCTGACAAGATGCTTTCAATCTATCAGTACGACCACAGCGACATCATGGATCTGATCACCATGAGGTCTTCGCTTGCCGGATGCATGAAGCTCTGCGAAACTTTCGCATCTGCTGTTCAGGACAATAAGAACAAAGCTGCAATCAGTGCTCTTACCAAGATGCAGAAGATATGCAAGGATGCAGTTTCTTCAATAGATGAAATCTCCAAAGCTCAGTCACGCAAGAAGATGCTTGAGGTCTGATGCTTTTTTCTTCAAACCTTATTGACAAGGGTGGCTATTTCCTTTATGTTTGTAAGGTACGACGCAGGGTAGAGCAGTTGGCAGCTCGTTGGGCTCATAACCCAGAGGTCACAGGTCCGAGTCCTGTCCCTGCTAAAGGTAATAGTGGATTTTGATACAAATCTACAGAGAGAACCCTCAATTTAAACGCTAAATTGAAGGTTTTTTCATATTCTAGGCCATCGTTTCGCAAAGAGGACGGTTTTTCACAAAGGGGTGTTAATTTTCGATTTTAACACCCCGTGTTAAGTTTTTGGATTTAACACCCCGTGTAAAAAATTTAACACCCCTCCAGAGTGCCTTAAAATGCAGGTTTTGCTGAAAGAGGATAAAGAAAAGGCCCTCCAGCCGGAATCAACCGACCAGAGGGCTTGCTTCTCTCAGATATATGTTGACATGCGGATTATGGCCTCTCTTGCTTTCTGGCGCTCCTTCCTCGGTCATCCCACCAGTGCGAAAACCAGCGAGTTGTTGGTCACGCCGGTTAACGTCTGGGTAATGCCGTTCTCGCCGGTCTGCTGGTATGTCTGCACGTTGAACTGGTAGCTCAGAAAGGTGCAGAGCTTTGATATAACGGTTTCCCCGTCGGATATCTCGACGGAGCAAAGGCTGTTCTTCTGGATGCTTGGCTCCACATACCCGCCTGTAAGCAAAACCGACAGTACGTCACCTACGGCGAATGATGAGACCTCGTGCGTAAAGATTGTCTGAGAATTCTTTTTAACTGTTACTGTAATCATACTTTTACCCTCCCTAGGGCGTTGATAATGTTCCAACCCTCTGCGAGTTGCAGGCGGATACGGAAAGTGAAGTTCCACGCAGCGTGTTGATGCTGGATTGGAACCCGTCGTAATACGTGAGGTACTTGCCTCTTGTGCAGTCAGTCTGGCCACAGTAGATGCTCCAAGGAACTGCATTAAAGGCAAAGGCCGTTTCCGAATAGGCCCTATACGCCCCCGGCCCGGTACCGGTAACGTTGACAGTCGTGTTGGTATTCCATCCAAAATCCCTTGAACAGACGGTCTCGTTCCAAGCGCCATCCACCCATTTCTTTATTCTGAATTTGCCGCCGCCAAATGCGCCACACTTGAATGTTGCTGTGAATATGAGCGCCCCGGATTGCCTATGGGTATAAAAGACGCCGTCGTTTCCTATGGAATCCTGTAGCCAATCGGCGCCGCTTGCCAGGGTTCCGCTCTTTGACGCACCGGAGTTGACATTGTTAAGCTCCGCGGCGGTTATCAGTTGTCCTTGCGAAAATGCCATGTCAGTTTGCCACAGCCCCCCAGACGGCGGCGCCTGTTATCGTGGTTCCATTGATTGCAGTAATAGTCGCCGACGACCACGGATTTGAAGAGTTTCCGAGAATCTTGCCTCCGGAACCCGGAAGAATGTCTCCTGCCGTCAGGGTTGCAATGTAGGCGTTGCGCCAATAACGGATGGCTCCGTTTACAGTACCGCCCAGGTCAAACCGGGAGCTTTGCTGCGGATAGAGATTCTGAGCATACACTCCCCCGGGCTGTGCGATGAGTGCCATGTTGATACTGAACGAGCTGACATAGATTGACGATGAAAGTGTAAACGATTCCGAACCTATGACGACAATCGATGACGGCGTATATGAGGCGGACACAAGGGTTCCCGCGGAATGGGAGAAGCCGTTGACATCGCTATATGTTGCAACAGGGGTTCCTGAGAACTGCGTGGCCGTTCCCGACTGGGTGTTGGACCAGGAGAAGGGCACAAGTTTGTAGATTGCTCCATAGGATGATGAAAATGTCCAAGCGGTTGCACTCCCCGTCGGAAGGTCCAACACCGCATCGCCGCCTATGGCGAGTGAGTTTGACGATGTGACAATCTCATCGGTAAGATCGGCAAGATAGAAGGACAGCCTTGAATTTGCAATGAACATTACCCCCGCCGCATAATTTTCGCTTTCCACCCAGCTGATGGATGCAAAGCCCGCTTTGCTTGAACTTTCTGCATAGTCGTCATTGTTCTGATGGATCTGGGCCGGTCTGGACAGCGTGATGACCACGCTCTTGCCGCCAGCCACTGTGAAGGTTGAACCGTTCATCGCCAGGCCGTCGTTGACAACTGTCACACTCCCCGTCTGATAGTCATACACGGTGGACGAGTCCATGACATACGTTCTTTCCCTGGCTGTCACCGTATAGGTGGGCCACGAGACTCCATCAATATACGCTATATCACCGGTACTGCTTGTTGAATACGTCCAATATGTGTCTCCGACGGACGGGTTGGAAGGAACGGAATCGGACTGCGGCTTGGGGCCCCAGGACACATATGTATCCGTATGGGTCACCTCCCACGAGTAGTCATAGTCCGTATAGCTCTCCCGCGTCTTCTTGGCTTCACAGGCTATGTGCACGACGATTGGAATCGGCTTGTCGTTAGTCCAGGAGAGATTCTCGGCCGTCATTGCGCTTGATCCGCTTTTGGAAGCCAGAACGGCACTTGACCCGGAAACCGACGACACCCGCATAATCCTGTCGAAGTCGGTTCTTCCAAGTATGCTTCCGCCTGCGGCGTAAGGGGTCTTGTCGGACAAGGTCGCGGCCTTGCCTGCGATATTGTTCTTAACCTGGCGCCCCGACACTGCAACGGCCGACACCGTGTTGGCATTCCCCTGTGCAGCGGCCCCGCCGGAAGCGGACAGTGTGAGTGATGCGTTTTCCGAATTCTGCGTTTTCAATGCGGGGGAGGTAATCTCCCCTCCGAAGGTTGAGTCGCCGGTAACGCTGATATGATCGAAAAGGGCGCTGACGGCCTTGAGTCTGGTGATGAAGGCCTCGTTCGATGTCAGACCCTCTATCAGCGCACTCTTGGAAACAAGATTTTTGAACCACCCGTATAATGCTCCGGAGTAAGTCTGCAGGCTTTGACTGCTGAGCATGCCCCCCAGGCAGTGCATCATTCTGTCCGTGTCGTTGGAACTCATCTCCGACCACGCACCGGCTATGTACTCGTAGGGAATCCCCGCCCGGCATATGGTGTTTGCAATCGCCGAAGTGCAAAGGAAGTAGTCGCCGTCGAGAACCGACGATGAGGCGGGCAATGCACCGAGCTCCCCGAGGTACAGGTTGTAGACGGTGCGGTCAATCACGTCGAGGACGATGGATTTCGCACCGACCCCGGCCAGTGTTGCCGTAATTGTAATCGAGTCCGGGGCTGTATTGCATGGAATGGACAGCCGTCCCGCGGATACCGTGCCGAAGGACGAGCTTAGAACGGGAACACCCGCATAACCCTGCACATCGACAACGATGCCGACCACCGTGGCATTTGCACTCTGCCTGAGGTCCCTTGTATAGGTCGACCTGTCGGCCTTCAGGGAGAACACATAGGCGGGGGTCCCCGGTTCACCCGGCTCTCCGTTGTCTCCGGAAACACCCGGCACACCCCTCTCGCCCTTGTCCCCCGGCATCAGACGGAAGAGGCCGTTTGCGAACTTGAAGAACTTCTTCTCGTTTGACAGATAGATGGAATTTGTAGAGCGGGCCTCGCCGAGGCGCATATACACCTTGCCGTCGGCCGCCGCCGGAACAATCTGCGTGAACATTGTTGAGTCCACGGTGAACAGTGTGCCGTTGAGCGTTCCAACGAGGTACACGCCCTTAAAGGCAGTTAGTCCGGCGAACCCGCTCAACGTCGAAGCCAGATTCACACAATAGTATGAACTGTAGCAGCCACTTGTCGTGGAGCCTGCGGCCAGTGCGCCGCTAGCCCAGAGGATGGGATAGTTGATATCGAAACTGCCGCCCGCGGATAGCGTGGAGAACCCCGTCTCGTCCAGAGCGCAGCAGAGGGAGCCGCTTGCAATGGCGGTCTTGGCCTTGATCGTGTTGTAGTAGCGATAGGTGTAGTTGTCCGAATTGTAATACTGCGGGGTGCAGAACCAGCCGGCCGTGCCGGACAGGGCGTTCTCGCCCGCCGGCAGATATGTCAGTGTCAGGACGGAGCCCTTTGCATAGTGCGTTGTGAGCCTCGCAGTGCCGCTGTAGTAGCAGTTGATCGCTCCAGTCGCCGTCCCGTCCTTAAGCACCAGATTGAGCGTTGCATTGCCCGACGGGTTGCGGTTAAGGAAGTACCTGATGGTGAGCCCGGCATACAGCGCCGATATGGTCGGGGCGTTCCCCGTCCATGAAGCGGTATCCGTAGTCTGCGTGCCCTTGACATAGGGCATGGAGGACATAGCATCGTCGAGCATCGCAGCCTCCGTGTATGTAATGTCCGAAGGATTGGCCCAGACGAGCCTGAATCTCGTCCAGACATAGGTCGTACCCGCAGCCGGCGGCTTTGCATCAACCCACGCACCTCCGGTCACGGCGGCTGCCGAGGTCGAGAGATAGTACTGCTGCTCCATCGAGACAAGGCTCCTGCCGTCATTGATGTTCGTGATTGTTATCTGGGCTGTCGCTGTAATAGACATTTCATAAGGTCCTCCCTAGGCCTTGGTGACCGTGCATGAGAACACGGCCTTGTTGGTCACGTCCGAAGACGAGACCGCTATGCTCTGTGTGGTCTTGCTGTATGAACTGTCTCCCGCCTTGCTCCATGCGTAGGTGAGGCCGGAAGTTACGAGGACACCGTTCTGGTAGGTGTTGGCGGTAAGGGTCGTCTCCACCACGCCGTTCTTGAACACGTCACCGTTGCTCGAGACTATCTGCACGAACAGGGGGTCGGTATAGTCGATGATGGAGCAAGGGTCGGACGTGTAGCTGTCTCCCGCCACTGAATCCGAGATTGTCACCCTGACGAGAAGCATCCCGCTCACCACCGCTGGGGTCACCGCCTGGGTGGCAGCAGTGCCCATGTTGGTCCATGTGGAACCGACCAGTTTCTGCCACTGGTAGGTCAGGTTCGAGGTGTCCTTGTTTCCGCCTCTGTAGAGGGAGGCTGAAAGAGTAATACTTGATGGAGCAGCGTTCTTGAAGGCATAGCCTGCGGCCGAGGTTATCTCGGCATACACCGAGCCGGCTCCCTCGCTCACCGCCTGGAAGTTGATCTGCATCACGCAAGTGGTGTCGAGCCCGCTGTTCGGGTCCGTGTACACGACAGTGCAGAAATAGGTCACCGAGTAGATGCTCGCACTGAACGGGTTGGCGGTCACCGTCAGCTTGTAGTCGGAGCCCATCGTCTCACCGGTTCCCAACGCCACCTGGGCCGTATCTGTATTCCTTTTCCGTTTCCAGACCACGCTCTTGATGTTCGCCGAAACCGGAGAGAACTGGTCCGTTCCGCCTGACGCTCCAGCCACAAAGGCATGGGGAGACAGGATAAGGGAAGTGCTTGCCGAGAAGCTCGGGTTGTAGGCCTGGCTGTCGGTGTTGTACTTCACCGAGGTGTTCCTGTTGGATTCGATGTAGCCGGTGAGAGCCACCGCGTCGTTATAGTCGATAAGGGTAATCTGCCCAACCGCTGAGATGCTCATGAATTGTTCCTCCTATGAGAGATCTGAATCTGTTATGTATTGGGCCTCGAAGGAGGTCCTGCCTATGAGGTCCGCCTGCGTTATGGCAAGTGTGTTTGAAGAGAGACTGTAGTGGCTCGAGTTCCAAAGGGT
>Ga0265294_10002800_pt1 | contig 22668 bp, 21 predicted proteins | sample MunlanPumphouse3_FD_192504 | JGI IMG/M metagenome (GOLD analysis project Ga0265294, IMG submission 192504) | Groundwater microbial communities from a municipal landfill in Southern Ontario, Canada - Pumphouse #3 | ecosystem: Environmental > Aquatic > Deep subsurface > Groundwater | place... | reverse complement strand
TCGTGCCGATAGGAAAGGATATATTTTGATTAGGCTCAATCTTATCTGTTCTTAGTTTTGTTTGCATTTTTGTCGATTCAAACATCACTAAGAACACATTTATTTCTTCTCAACTGGCAAAGTCAGGCTTTATGTCTAAACCTGTTTTCTCAGCACAGTTGGTCAATGATCTAAAATTATCTTAATTACAAAAAAAATCCAGGACAGCCTCCACCTTTTGAGGATTATAAAGGATATGAGACGAAAATATCCCAAGACAAAATCTGCGTTTTAGATTAAATGAGATCTGTTTTATGTGCTGCAGGCGATATTTTTTACTTCCATTTACACACCCCATTATATGGATTACTGATGAGAGGTATGACATTATCTGGCATTCATATTATTGAAATACTTCCAAACTCTGCCCTAAAATATCCAAAAATGAAAATAATAATTGGATCAATTTCATGAACAAGCATACTGACATATACAATAAATTATCTCATCTAACGATATCCCTGAGTTTGTTTGTGTTTGTTGTATTCTTAATGTCTATTGTATTTCTCAAACGAATTATATTTTCTTTCATAGTGTCCAGTTGTTGTGAATTCTGACCAAAATTATTTATTAAGTATTTCATTTTTGTAATCACATCCTCTAAATTTTCGCACTTATAACCTATATTTTCTACATTATTGTAATAGTCAAAACAAGGGTTGCTTAAATAAATGATTGGTTTTACATATGAAAAAGCTTCGAATAGAGCCCCACTACAACTCAAAGAGTATGTATCTTTATCATATAAATACAGAAAGATATCAATATCTTTTACCTGTTCATATACTTCATCCCTTGAAAATCTCCTATTCGGACAAATACAGCGTACATTCTCAATATTTTCTATACCCTCAACTGAATTACCAAGAACCCTAATTTCATATTTTAGAGTATTTTTTTTATTTAATTCAATAGCAATTGATCTAATTTTCGAAGGAGAACCTTTTCCAATTGTCGCAAATTTGATATATTCATTCTTTTGATTCAATGCTTCATATTTAGAGAAAATAAACGGAAGGTATATTGATGATATATTATATTTTGTTATATTCACATACTTATCTGCTTCATTTAAAATATGTGGGGATAACACAATATAATTGAAATTATTTGAATGATTCCATTCTATAGCACTTTTGAAATTAAATATTTTGCGATGTATGATAGTTTTGTATGGATTATATGGTCCCTCTGTAATCCATTCAAAAACCGCATGAAGAACTAAAGAGCACGAAATAGAATTGGACTTCAACATTTTTATTGCATATAACCCATCACTACTAATTGACAATAGTAAAAGATGATTTATTCCCAGCCTAGATAATTCCCGAAACAGTTTCCGAAATAAAATATATGAGAAAAAGGTAGCAGAAAATGTAAAATAAGTAAGTTTTTGAATTATAATTGGCCGATATTCTATATTATCAACTACAAGATTGTTGATAATAAACATTCTTTTAATTGCATCAATATGAGATTGATCTGCAAAGAATACTATTTTCTCATCCGGAAATGCAAGCCTAACACCATAAACAAAAGCACTATTTATTGCTTCGTGTGCAAAACCAATACATTGAGGTTCACAAATTGCAATCATATATTCTCCATCATTAAGTCTGCCAACTTATAAAAATCGACTTTTGGCTGCCATCCAAGACTTTGTATCAATTTTGAGTCACTAACTAATATTTTGTAATCCGGAATAAAATTATCTTTTAGCATAACATAATCCTCCCAGTTTTTATTAATTTTCTTGAAGCAATATTCAGTCCATTCCTGAATACTATGTGTTTCCCCACAACCAATAACAGCCTCAAATACAACATCCTGATTAACTAATATCCAAACAGCGTCAACCACATCTCCTGCATAATTAAACTCCTTTTTAACCTCAATGTTTCCTATCTCCAGTTTTTCGGAACTGCCCTGGGCAATTCTCTTCACTGAACTTACTATTTTTTGATTAACATGTCTTTCAGATCTCAATGGACTATCATGATTAAAAAAATATCCAAAATATACTCGCAAGCCAAAAACAGAACGATAGTATCTACCTGCATACACCGATTGAATACGAGCTACAGAATATGGACTGCTTGCCTCAAAAGGTGTTTTCTCATTGATTGGCAACCCTTCGTTTTTAAACTGCATTGCACTGCCAGATAAAAATACTTTAGATGCTGGGCAATAAAGGCGAACACATTCTAGAATATTAAGAGTACCCGTGCTTATAGCGTTGTGATTATCAAACAGGGTGTCATGTCGTGTAGATGAATTTGCAGCAAAATGAAAAATATAGGTGGGTTGGTATTTTTTTATTATTGATTCAACAAACAAGTAATCAGCCACATTGCCCTGTAAATCACCATTAGTGCGGGAGACTCCAATTACCTCAATATTTCTTTTCTGAAGCAATGCAGCGAGGTAATGACCGTCCTGACCAGTAATTCCAAATATAAGTGCTTTCATTGGAAACATGGGAAATACTCCAGCAAGTAACTAAGTTCAGTTGTCCTCTTTCCAATTTCTTTTGCAGGAGAACCTGCAAAAACAGAATAATCAGGAACATCTTTTGTTGCTGTAGATGCAGCACCCAGCACAGAACCTTTCCCAATTCTAACACCTGGCAATATCATTGCTCTGGCACCTATCCATGCATAATCATCTATTGTGATATCATTATGAATGCATTCAAATTTAGGATTGTTTACAAGATGTGTTGAACAGAACATATATGTTTGAGCAGTAATAGAAACGTTATTTTTAATTGTTAAAGTACCCCCACTACCCCCAAGATAACAATTTCTCCCAATGACCGAATTATTACCAATTACAATATTATTCCCCTCAAAAAAACAGCCCATATGAATAAAACAATCCTTACCAATAGATATTCCTAAAATATGCCTAAGATAGAAAATTCGTAATTTATAACAGGGAAAAAAAGCAACCCAATGATTAAATAAATAATATTTGAAACCCCTATAATAAAAATTAATTATAAATCGCACTCTGATAATTACACACTTATAACAGGCTAATGGATCGCAGAATAATTTAGAAATTAACTTGATTCCTTTTTGCTTCATGAATGAATCTCCTCATTTTTATTGTTGCAAGCATACTTTGGGTTTGACTTTGTACTTTGATATCAGCAGAATTTGATCTGAGGAAACGTATTCGGCTAAGATATGGAGGAATATTTAGATTTATAGGATTTAAATCTGCTGCTTTCAGCTTCTTCATAATCCCCTCGCTTTGAAGCAGATAGAGACCATTTAATCAATTCATCAACCATTACTTCTTGAGATACCTTTAACGTTTTATCTATTTCTTGTGCAAAATGTTTAAGAATTCTTGTAGTATACCATCTTAGTTTGATTGGACATAGTCGCAATACATATTTATGGTCGAAAACTATACATTTAGTAAAAAGTTTGGTTTTCTTCATTACAGTTACGAATATATTTTCAAAAATAACCAAAGAAAATCGCTTCCCGCGATTTCCATTGGTCAAAAATGTGAGATTCGTAACTATAATACATAAATTAAAATATTTTCTTAACATATGCCTCATTTAAACCTTGAGAAATTATATCATACATCGTAAAAATATATTATATCATGCTCAGATTATTTCGATTTCAGGTAACGGAAAAATAAATCTCCCGCCCCGTGCCATATAATCCTTCTCCCGCTCCAAAATACCTGCCTTAAAATGCCAAGGAAGAACTAAAAAGTAATCAGGATTCATCGCCCTAGCTTCTTTTTCGGAAATAATTGGAATTTTTGTCCCAGGGGTGAATGACCCAAATTTATCTTCATTAACCTCTGCAATGAATGGAATTTGTTTTGTAGTAAATCCACAAAATTGTAAAAGTACATTCCCCTTAGTACTTGCACCATAGCCAATTATTGTCTTTCCATCGGCCACTAGTGCTTCAATTAGTCCTCTCAGTCTTTTTCGATGGCAAAAAACCCTCTCCTCAAAGTCGCGATACGGCTTTGGTGTATCCAGACCCATCTCATCTTCCTGCTCTAGCATCCAATTAATTACTGGTAAATTGGATTTGTAAAATGCATTCTCCTTACAAGCTGTTACTGCAAAACTACCACCATTGATAGCATTCATCTGCACATCAATAATCCGCAGACCGCAACTCTCCACAATATTTTTTACCACGGTAAATGAATAAAATTCTAAATGTTCATGACATATTGTATCATATGCATTCGTGCGAAGCATACCAGGCATATAACTCTGTTCAAAATGCCAAATACCATCATCTGCTAGAATTGCCTCAATATCTCTAACAAATTCAATTGGGTTCTCCAAATCATAAAACATGGCTATAGAAGTAATAATTTTTGCTTTATTTTTTGGAAATTTTAAATGGAATACCTTGGCAGAGAAAAAATCAGGAATTAATGTAATGTCATCAGTATAGTATTGTTTAAACTTATTTCCTGTGGGATCAATTCCTACTTTTCTGAACTTACCAGAATATCCTTTAAGTAATGTGGCATCGTTACTACCAATATCAATCACAAGATCATCATCAGCCAGATTTACCATTTGCTCTAATGTACGGATTTTTTGCTGTAGATGTGTAACCATCGAATCATTCAGACCTGAACGGTATCCATAATTGTCTCCATACATTTCATCAAGGCTATATGACTGTTTCATCTGTAACAAACCACTTTCAGGACACCACACAAGATCAAGTGGACCTTTATCGATCGGCTCGTTCGGTGATTTCGGAAATACACCCGTCAGGTATTGCTCACCAAGTGATAATACTGTGATCAAATTTGTACTACCGCTAATGCGACACTTTTTTATTTCTGTGTACATAATTTTATCTCCACATTGTTCTTTTGGATAAATAATCGTTACCTTAGATGCATTATTTACATTCCTTTTATTCATTTGAATAATTCCACTTATGATCTAGGTAAACATGACCATAAGCTGGCAAACTAAGCAATTGACTTGGCTCATGCAGCACCTCAATAACCTCAAACTGTAGTAGATCTAATTCGTAGTAGTACCACATATAGTTTGGTTTGTCGATACCAAACCCAAGTGTGTACCTACCAGAACATAAATTAAAACTCTTGATTAAACACGACACTCTATTTTTTCCTTTTTTGATTTTTATATCTATGTTTTTCGTGTTTTTTGTATTTGTAAAAAAAACAACACCAGTCACATCTATGTGCGAAATCGTAATTTGTATTCCGATATTATTTATATCACGTTCTGACTCCATTTCGATATTTATATTCAAGGGTTTAAAGGGTGTAACAATTCCATTATTTTCTTCATTCAAAGTAATACTTTTTATTAAAATGCCCAATTCATCTATTTGGAATTGTTTGAAATCCTTTTTTACTTCACCTGGATAAATATAATGATCTATAGCATCATTTGTACTGCCTTGAAATACATTACACCCATTCTCTAAAACAATTGAAGATTTACACAATTTTTTTACTGCCCCCATATTATGACTCACAAACAGCACTGTCCGCCCCTCATTCGCGACCTCACCCATCTTCCCAAGACATTTCTTCTGGAACTGTGCATCACCCACAGCCAGCACCTCGTCCACCACAAGAATCTCGGGGTCCAGATTAGCGGCCACAGAAAACGCGAGCCGTACATTCATCCCGCTGGAATACCTCTTCACCGGGGTGTCCAGGAACTTCTCGACACCTGAGAACTTGACGATCTCGTCGAACTTGTCGTCGATCTCCCGCTTCTTCATGCCGAGGATGGCGCCATTGAAGTAGATGTTCTCCCGGCCGGTGAGTTCAGGGTGGAAGCCGGTGCCGACCTCCAGGAGGGAACCGACCCGGCCCCGCATGATGATCTCGCCCTCGGTCGGGTAGGTAATGCGGGAGAGGACCTTGAGGAGGGTGCTCTTGCCGGCGCCGTTCCTGCCGATGATGCCGAGCACCTCACCGCGCTCGACCTCGAAGTTGACATCCTTGAGGGCCCAGAAGGAGTTCTTCGGTGCCCGGAGGTCCTGAAGGGTTCTGATGGGGTGCCTGATGCCGGAAGTGACACTTTCAGAGAGGGTTTTGTAGGTTTTATCCACCCCGATCTGGTACTGCTTGGAGAGGTGCTTCACCTCAATAATTGGTTTGTCTTTATTTGCTGTCATTTAGACCAGATCCGCGAAGTATTTCTCTGTATGACGGAGGTACAGGATGCCGCTGAAAAAGATCACAAGCGTCATCACGGCCGAGATGGCGAGGCCGAGATAGTCCACCGGCACATGCCCGAGCAGGACGGCCCGGTGTGCATTGATGAGGCCGGTCATGGGATTCAGGGAGAGTATCCACTGCAGGTTCCCGCTGAGCATATCTGTCGGGTAGATCACCGGCGAGACAAACATCAGGAGCTGGATAAAGAACGGAAGCACGAACTTCACATCCCTGTACTTCACGCAGATGGACGAGAGCCAGTAGCCGGTCCCTGCCGCGAGGAGCAGGGTGAAGAAGACTATGACAGGCAGCAGGAGGATCTCGGCCGTCGGCATGAACTGGTAATATACCATCATCCCGGCGAGGATCGTCATAGCAATCACATAGTCCACGATGCCAGAGAGACACGGCGCTGTTGGTATGAAGATCCTTGGCATATAGACTTTAGAAAGTAAAGCCGAGTTGCTGACCAGGCTGTTCCCTGACCCAGTCAGCGCATTCTGGAAGTAGGTCCAGAGGAGCAGACCAGAATACGAGAAGAGTGCATAAGGAATCCCCTCTGAGGGCATCTGCGCAAGGCCGCCGAAGATCAGGGTAAAGACGATCATCGTAAAGAGGGGCTGGAGAAGTGCCCAGGACGCCCCCATGACAGTCTGCTTGTACCTGATCTTGATCTCACGGTAGGCAAGGAAGAAGAGGAGTTCATGATACTCCTTCAGTTCCTTCCAGTTCAGGTCAAAAAGACCATAATTGGGGCGGATGACCAGTTCATAATCAGTGGTGTGTTCAGTCATGGTGATGTTTGGTTGTAAACTGTTTGATCGTGCGTCTGGTAATAATTTGTTTTTTGTCTTCAGATCCTGTGTTCCCTATACCACGCGATCGTCGCCTTCAGCCCATCCCTGAACTCAGTCTCAGCCTCAAACCCAAACCCATCGCGGGCGCGTGAGACGTCCAGGCACCTGCGGGGCTGGCCGTCGGGCTTTGTGGCGTCCCAGACGACCCCGCCTTCGTAGCCTGTGAGTTCGACAATGAGGTCGACGAGTTCCCTGATGGAGATCTCAAAGCCTGCACCCAAGTTCACTGGTTCAGGGCTGTTGTAGTGCTCGGCGGCGCGCACGATCCCGCGGGCGGCATCCTCGACATACAAAAACTCACGGGAGGCCTTCCCTGTCCCCCAGACCTCAACCTCAGTGATCCCCTTCTTCTGTGCATCACTGAACTTCTTGATCAGGGCCGGGATCACATGCGAACTCGAGGGATCAAAGTTGTCGCCAGGGCCATAGAGATTCACAGGCAGGAGGTAGATAGCATCAAAGCCGTACTGCTGGCGGTAGGCCTGTGCCTGCACAAGCAGCATCTTCTTTGCAAGCCCATAGGGGGCGTTCGTCTCCTCGGGGTAGCCGTCCCAGAGATCCTTCTCCTGGAAGGGCACAGGGGTGAACTTCGGGTAGGCGCAGATCGTCCCGACGGCAACGAACTTTTCCACACCTGCCTGCCGCGCGGCCTCCATCAGCTGAATGCCCATGATCGCATTGTCATAGAAGAGGGAGCCCGGGTTCTCCATGTTGTAACCGATCCCGCCGACATTTGCCGCAAGATGGATGATCAGGTCGACATCCCTGACCACATCAACACAGTTCTCCCAGATACGGAGATCAACATCCCGGCTCCTCGGGATGATGATCTGCTCATCAGAAACCCCTGCCTTCTTCAGATCTTCAACAATACGTGATCCTAAAAATCCAGCCCCACCAGTGACAAGCACCTTCTTTCCTTCCCAGAATGTCATAATAATCTCCTTATACAGTCTTTGGCCCCATCTTTTGTGAATATATTGTCCAGATCCCTATAGTGCTCCTTCAGTGAGAGAAGAGCAGGGATCTCATCTGTCCATGCCCCGTCGCAGAGATCATCATATGAGATTGCCTTACCAATCCCGTTCTTCTCAACTGGATCGATAATAGCATCATCCTCAGCAAACCCTTCCCGGCGGTAGAGGAGCATCGGAACCCCTGCCTGTATGGCCTCCGAGACTGTGCTATATCCGGGTTTGGTGACCACAAGGTCGCACATCGCGATATAGTCCTGCGTCTCTGTATCAGTCGCAGGGATAGAGATAGCATCTTCAGAGGACTGATTTGATGAAACAAGACATTTAATGCCCATTTTTCTCAGCCTCTTCATACACGCAGTCAGCGAGACATCCATAGACCAGCCACTTCCCAGATAGACAAGGATGTCAGACTCTGACAGGCCAAAACGCTTTCTCATCTCAGCCCTGCTCCGCGTGATCTCACGCGACAGCAGCCCCGTCTCCCACTGCTCCCTGAAGACATCCATATCTTCATGAAGTGGAAGAACCAGAGCGCCCTCTGCACAGCCATATGCCTCTCTGATCTCTTCTGTTGCCTCTGTCTTTCCAAAGAGGCTATGATAGATCTGGTGCCATGAGAAATTTGAGAGCGCAACTCCAGGGACATCCAGATTCTTGGCTACCAGAAATGGCTGGGGGGCGATATCAGAGACGATCAGATCGATCTCCTGCTCCCTGCAGAACGCCGTCTCGGCCCTGACATAAGAATCCCAGGAACCTGTCCAGGCGGTGAGCATCTCTTCTGTGGCTTCTGGATCCACCGACGTCGTTTTTTCTGCCATCCTGACACCAATATCATTCCGACCAGAAAAAACCCGAACCCCGGGCAGCGACTGCTCCATGAAGGACGCGGCCGTCCCTGCCCTGACACACACGCGGGCATCAGTATCCTGAAGGATCCTTCTGATCAAAGCGATATCCCGCGATGCATGGCCATAGCCATAATCGCTGGTATATACACAGATCTTTGAACTGCTCAATCGGCCTTCCACCATCTCTCAGGATAGATCCTGTCAAGGATCTCATCGCCCTCACCGACCGGCTCCAGGCCAGCGGCACGGAAGTCAGCGTCAACCATGATCCTGACCAGATCCCTGAAGGTGACCTTTGGCTTCCACCCAAGTTTATTTTCAGCTTTTGTTGCATCAGCAATGAGACTCTCAACCTCAGTTGGTCTGAAATACTTCGGGTCGATCCGCACATGCTCCTCCCAGTCAAGACCTACATATGAGAAGGCCTCCTCAAGGAACTCCTGTACAGAATGGCTCTCCCCGGTCCCGATCACATAGTCATCAGGCTTATCCTGCTGGAGAATACGCCACATGCCTTCTACATATTCAGGGGAGTAGCCCCAGTCACGGCTTGCTTCAAGATTACCCATGTAGAGGAATTCCTCTTTTTGGGATACAATGCTGGCAATTCCCCTGGTGACCTTTCTGGTCACAAAGGTCTCACCACGGCGGGGTGACTCGTGGTTGAAGAGAATCCCATTGCAGGCAAACATATTATAGCCGTCGCGGTAGTTCCGAACCATATAATAGGCGTAGGCCTTGGCACAGGCATAGGGACTCCTTGGCCAGAAAACGGTGCCCTCCTTCTGGGGCGGGGGTGTTGCCCCGAACATCTCACTGCTTGAGGCCTGGTAGAACCTTATCCCGTTTCCACTCTTCCTGATTGTTTCCAGAAGCCTGGTGGTTCCAAGACCAGTGACATTCCCTGTATATTCAGGGGTGTCAAAACTGACCCGCACATGGCTCTGGGCCCCGAGGTTATAGATCTCATCAGGTTTTATGTTATAGATGATATTGGAGATCTGCTCACAGTCCGATAGATCGCCGTAATGAAGGAAGAGACGTGCACTTGGGTCATGAGGATCTTTGTAGATATGATCCAGCCTTGAAGTATTGAAGGTGGATGATCGTCTGATAATACCATGTACATCATAGCCCTTATGGAGCAGGAGTTCTGCAAGATAGGATCCATCCTGGCCTGTTATGCCTGTAATAAGTGCTTTTTTTGGAATGTCAACCACCATTTATGAGATTCGATTACTAAATACAATTTGTAAATAGAATATATCATTCTTTTCAAAGAAATGTTGTGGATCAGAGCTGCCTGATACAATTTGGATCCTATTATATTAACACTCACCAGATATCAGCATATGATGCCCATAACAATACGTTAGAATCTGTCTGAAAAGATCAAGATCAGAATAATTTCATATATTGGGGCAATATATAAAAATGAGATTTTTACAGGGCCAAAATATTTATAAACTTGGGTGCCAAGATAAATAAAGATCTAAACAATCAATGAACCTTCAGTCATTCCATCCAGTGAATATACACCTAATTTAGGTTACAGTGGATCTATGAGATTTTATTCCTTCAAGGTTTCCAAACTAGACAATAATTTTAAAAAATAGAATAAGGTTTACAATTACTAAGTAATTTTGATCTTTAGACTGGAAATTATGTGGATTGAGGAAATATACATACTACAAAAATGATATTATCACAAGAGTTGAGGTGCTGGCCCGGCCACTAGCCTGAGCACACTATAGATAAAAATAATTTATTGGATTTATTTTGCATATATCGCAAAAGCGCTGTTCTCCCACAATAAGGAATAATCCAGTTTGTTGACATACTCGTCATACAAATAATCAAATTTCTCTTGATATGATTCACCTACAAAAGAATCATCCGCATCTGGCCAGTACCTGTTGCAGGTATTCACCTTGCTGAATACAAACAGTTCTGGATAGTGTTCTTCTGTAATGAGTTCCTGCTGATCCGATTTTATCTTCTCGATCGGCTTCAAGAACAACCAAGGTTTACCAAAGATGTCATTTGTTCCTGTAAGATAATAGAAAAGTGGCATACCATTAACAATCAACAACTCATCCCCTTTGTCAGAATATCTCTCAATCTCTACAAGAACTTCGTCAACCACTGACACCCTTTCGGGTGTGGAATAGATCCCCTTAAGGGAGGGGTGGGTAAATTCAGTATTCAGATTTAAGCGATTCTGATCATCGCGGTAGACATCAGTGACCTGGAAAAATACCGAGAATATCAGTATTGCAATCAACACAAGATCAAGCAGGGATATAACTGAAGAGAGCGGAGGGTACCTGATAGAACCTCTGATCTTATATGTACACAGGATTATGAGCGGCAAAATTAACCACATGCCATACAGGGACTTCAGAATGCCACAATTCGAACCAACTGGGTTTATTATCATAACTGCCATACCTGCGATAACCAAGAGAGTGAGAGCATGACTCCTCCCGTGATCAACGTACAGAAAAAGAGCACAAAGCAATATGATCAGGGCAACAGCAACCTTCAACAGGTTTACTGCCACAAATCCAATAAGACCAGAAGGAATGAAAAGGGTGAGAAGAAAGACACCGATGAGTGTTGCTGTGATCAGCAAAGCCCCTGCAAACATCCTCCCATACTTATCATTTACAAGAGAGAGAATGTACAGGCCTGCAAGCACCACACCGGCACCAATGAAGACAATAAGGTAATCCACCAGATACCCACGAATCAAGGAAACCATGCCATGCGATTTATTAACAGTGGCCATCTCCCCACCTGCAGACTCTGCAAGGGTTGAAACTATTGGCATGATATAATCATTGAGGATGCCCAGATACCAGAATATTATTGCAAACAGGATGGCTGAAAATATAACACCCAGAATTACTGGAACTGCCAATCCATATGCATCTGAGGGATCTCTTCTGCATATGTGATAATAAGCGATGAAAAGGAGTGGAATAACAAATATCAGAATCAGGGTAAATCTGCTTAGGATAACAGGGATTGTCATAAATCCAAGCAGAAAACTCCAGATGACACGGCTTTTTGATCCCTGTTTCTCCTGCAATATTTTATTGAATATCCAGAGTTCCAGAATTAGCAGAAAAGCAGGAAATGTGAAATAGTGAATATATATGGACGAATGCATTGTCAGAAAGAGGGTCGAGATCAGGACAACAACAAAAACCCTCTGTTTCTGAAAATACGAAGACAGAATTGAATATACAAGTGCGGCATTACATCCAAGAAGCAAAACACCGCCCAGCCTTGCCCAGAGAACAGAGGGGTTTCCAATCAGAATCAGCCATAATCCACCCACAAAGTCAGACAATATAATCATTGGAGACGTGGAAATGCCATCATCAGAAGATGTAACTAGAGTGATCTGATTTGTCAGATGATACCCAAAATCGGTCACATCAAGACCCTGAAATATCAGCATGAGGTTGAATAAAAAGACAATCCCAAAGAGTGAATATATATTCAGGCAACTTTTAATCTGTGTCTGCCAGAGAACCAGTTTCATTTAAATCATGCCCTGAAAAATGTGGGATAGACTCCACTACTAGCATTCACAAAACTCAAAAAAATTTCAATCATATTGATTCCCGCCATAGTTCATAGAATAATATTCCCGATATTCGTGACTATATGTCGAAAATAACCAGTCCTTATTATTCAGATACCAGTGAATTGTCTCTCTGATGCCCTCCTCAAAAGAGGTCGCCGGCATCCACCCCAGTTCCTTGGTGATCTTTGTTGAGTCAATTGCATACCGACGGTCATGCCCTTTCCGATCTTCAACATAGGTTATAAGATCCTCTGAGATGCCTGCTTCAGGAAGGATCTCTGCAAGAGTTCTGATAATCAACTCTGTGATCTCAATATTTGTCTTTTCATTATTTCCCCCAATATTGTATACCCCACCTGGAACGCCATTCAGAATCACCGAATCGATCGCAGAGCAATGATCTTCAACATACAACCAGTCACGTATGTTCAGACCATCACCATATATCGGAATTTTTTTACCTCTGAGACAGTTCAGAATAATCAGTGGGATTAATTTTTCAGGGAACTGATAGGGACCATAATTGTTTGAACACCTAGTAATCACAGTCGACAGACCATATGTGGTATTATATGCCTGTGTCAGCAGATCAGCTGATGCCTTGCTTGCAGAGTATGGACTATGTGGGCTGAGAGGAGTTTGCTCAGTGAAATAACCTGATTCCCCAAGCGACCCATATACCTCATCTGTTGAGATCTGAATATATTTTTTAATACCAGAATCCAGAGAGATCTTTAAGAGATTCTGTACACCAATAATATTAGTTCTGGCAAAAGCCTCAGGATTGAGGATACTGCGATCAACATGCGTCTCAGCAGCAAAATTGATAACATAATCAGGACTGAACCTCTTAAAAACCGCACTGAGATCCTGACTACTACAGATATCGCCCTTTACAAATAAGTAGTGAGGGTGGTCTTCCAGATCTCTGAGGTTGGCAGGATTGCCTGCGTATGTCAGTTTATCATAATTGATGACATTTATGTCATCTGATTTCCCAAGCAGGTGATGTATGAAATTGCTACCTATAAATCCTGCTCCGCCCGTTATCAGAATTATTTTATTTGTACTTCCCATGATGGTTCCTCCACTAATAGTTCTGAGAGATCTTTGAACAGATTCATATAACATATAAATTTACACATGCCGATCATCTCTGCTTCAGATAATTATATATTGCAGCAATATATAAATAACGCTTAGATAATATGCCACGGATAATAATTCAAATGATTTCCATAATCAGTCAAAATACTTACGAATCCCCTCTCAGGAAGGACAAACAGACATGAAAGGAATAATTCTGGCAGGCGGCAAAGGCACACGCCTGTTTCCTATTACAAAGGTGACAAACAAGCATCTTCTCCCGGTCGGAAAAGAACCGATGATCTTCAACCCCATCAGACAGTTGATCTCAGCTGAAATTACCGACATCCTGGTAGTAACAAGCAAGGAACACATGGGTGAGATCGTGAATCTCCTTGGAAGTGGTGAAGAGATCGGATGCAACTTCACCTTCAGAGTGCAGGAATCTTCAGGTGGAATTGCCCATGCACTCGCCCTTGGCGAGGGGTTTTCAAATAGTGAGCAGATCGTTGTGATACTTGGAGATAATATTCTCACCCACAGCATCAGACCACATGTCGAAGCATTCAGAGAACAATCCTCTGGAGCGCGGGTTCTGCTCAAGAAGGTCGGCGACCCAGAGAGGTTTGGTATAGCAGCCCTTGACGAGCGTAACAAGATGATCCTTGAGATTGAGGAGAAACCAAAGAACCCCAAGAGCAATTACGCAGTAATCGGGGTGTACATGTATGATCCCTCAGTCTTTGATAAAATAAGGACAATCAGACCTTCTGCACGTGGCGAACTGGAGATAAGTTCTGTCAACAGTGAGTATCTGAAACTGAATAAACTCACTTATGGGATTGTTAAAGGCGACTGGACAGATGCAGGCACCTTTGAGTCATTTCAGCATGCAAACAACCTCTTATTTTCTATAGACAATGTGATTCAATCGGGGGATTACAATGCAAATACCCTTTAACCGTCCCTATCTGACAGGCAATGAATTGCTATATATAGAGGATGTCATCAATTCAGCAGCCAGAGGAGAGGGGCATATCAGCGGCGACGGGAAATACACGCACCTTGCCCAAGAACTCATGGAGTCACGTTTTGATGCAGATAAAGTCCTGCTCACCACATCCGGCACAACAGCCCTTGAACTTGCATCATTCCTGCTGAACTTCAAACCTGGTGATGAGGTAATTGTTCCGTCCTATACATTCTCTTCAACAGTGAATGCAATCATCATGGCCGGGGCAACCCCGGTCTTCGCTGATATTGAGGAGAATACTCTGAATATTGACCCTGAGGATATCAGACGTAAGGTCACGGAGAAGACAAGGGCGATCTATCCTGTTCACTATGGGGGCGTCTCGTGTGCGATGGACGAGATCATGGAGACTGCCGGCAAATACGATCTCGCAGTTGTGGAGGATGCTGCCCAGGGTGTCAATGCAAAATACAGGAACAGACACTTGGGGACGATCGGGGATTTCGGGTGTTATAGTTTTCATGAGACCAAAAACTACATCTGCGGCGAGGGCGGCGCACTCCTGATCAACACAGATGATCCAAAAGTGATCGAGCACGCCGAGGTTCTGAGAGAGAAAGGAACAAACCGCAGCAAGTTCTATCGAGGGGGAGTTGACAAATACACTTGGGTGGATATTGGGTCAAGTTACCTTCCGAGTGACATTCTGGCAGCGTTTCTCTATGCCCAACTGGAGAAACTTGACGAGATTCAGGAAAAACGGCTGTCAGTCTGGAATACATATTACAATGAACTGAAACAGTTTGAAGAAAAAGGCATAATCCGCCTGCCAGTAATCCCGGAGTACGCAGAGCACAATGCCCATCTCTTCTATGTGCTCTTCAATGACGAACCAGCAAGAAATCAGGCGATGTCCAAACTGAAAGAACAAGGCATACAATCAGTATTCCATTACATACCTCTTCACTCAGCGCCCATGGGACAGCGTTATGGCTACAAGAAGGGAGACCTGCCTGTGACCGAGGATCTGAGTGGGCGGCTGTTGAGGTTGCCGATGTATGCCGGGATGAGAGATGATGAAAATTGCAATAGATACATGAAGAATTTACAAACAGAGTTGCAATTGATATTTCTTAGCAAATAAATTACAGAGTATAGGTTGTTATTATGATTATAGTCACAGGTGCATCAGGATTTGTTGGTTCATATCTTGTAGATCAGTTAATCAAAGAAGATTTTGATGTTTTAGCCATTGGAAGAAATGATGTTGATAAAATAAATTTTGCTAAAAAAGGGATCGAATTTTCTAAAATCGATATCACCAGAGAAAGTGATTTCAATAAATTGCCAAAAAAAGGAGTAGAGGCAGTAGTTCATTTGGCAGGACTTTTAAGTATTGATATATGGTCCCCTAAAGATTATTTTATGACAAATACGGTTGGAACACGCAATGTAATGGATTATTGTCAAAAGAATGATGTTCCAAAGGCAATATATTCTATGACTCATTCTGATGTAAACCGTGCTAACGAAACTATCATTACTGAAAATACACCCCAAAATTTTGCGGGTGCGCGAGGATACTCACGATCGTATATTATTTCAAAGATTGCTGGCAGAGAATTTGTAGATTGTTATTCCCGTGAGTATGGTATAAGTGGGATTTCATTACGTCTACCAGGAATAAGAGGTTTTGGAGCGAGATTCGTATCATTTTGGAAAGGGGAACCAAAAATATCTGCCTCACAAATCTTTATTCAAAGAAGTCTCAAAGGATTGCCCATTGAAGTGTGGGGGAACAATAATATTGTACGTGATTTGGTATATATAAAAGATATCACATCAGGCATTATAAATGCAATTAATTGTAAAAATGCATCTGGATCCTATAATCTGGGCAGTGGAACTGGAATTACAATAGAAGACGAAGTAAAAGCCATAATCAAAGCATTTTCACCTCCTGATAAGACATCTAAGATTATCTATAGACCAGATCATGATTTGCTTGAAAACAGGAGTTATATATTTGATATTTCTAAAGCAAAAAATGAATTAGGATACTCTCCAAAATACACATATGAAGAAGCAATGAATGATTACAAGGCAGAAATGGGAATTGGGAGATATAATCACCTAATATTAAACCAAGAAAACATCCTGAAAAAAAGATCCGGCAAAAACCTAAAACAAATGGGTGTAAATTTTGAATGAACTGAATTAACCCAGCATGGATGAATTCAATATGAGATGTGCAATAATTCAACCCAATTATTTACCTTGGAAAGGGTATTTTGATATAATAAATGACGTCGATGTATTTGTTTTTCTTGATGATGTACAGTATACAAAAAATGATTGGAGAAATAGAAATAGAATAAAAACATCAAAGGGAACTGAATGGATCACAGTGCCAGTATTAGGGGGAATCCATCAAAAAATATTTGAAACGCCCATAGATTATTCAAAAAAATGGGAAAAAAAACATAAAAATACACTTCATGCCAATTATGCAGCTTCTGAATACTACGAGAGTTATTCCAGCGACATTTATGAAATATATTCCAAAAAATATGACAGCATATCCCAATTAAGTATTTGTACAATAAAAAAGATTTGCCAGCTATTAGAAATAGATACAAAGTTCCTATATTCAAGCGATCTTGATACCAAGGGAAAAAAGGAAGATAAAGTCATTGAAATTTGTTCAATGATTGGAGCAAATGAGTATATATCAGGCCCTACTGCAAAAAATTATATCCACAATGAAAAATTTGAAAATGCAGGCATAGATTTGTATTATAAAGATTATTCATATCCTGAATATCCCCAATTATGGGGAGAATTCAATCCATTTGTCTCAATTGTAGATACTCTTTTCAATTGTGGAGATAAAGCACAATTTTATATTTGGGGGTGGAGATATGGAGCATAATTGCCAGTATTCGATTGTAATTCCAGTGTATAATGGTGAAGAAACAATAGAAGAATTATTCCAAGACATTTGTAAAGTGTTCAATAACATTGGCAGCAGCTATGAAGTAATTATGGTGGATGACTATAGCAAAGACAATAGTTGGAAAAAGATGGAAGAACTACACAGTAAAAACACAAATTTGAAAATAATTCATTTATTGAAAAATTTCGGTCAACACAATGCCACATATTGCGCATTTAATTATTGTAGCGGAGATTATATAATAACCATGGATGATGATCTTCAGCATCCTCCCCAAGAAATTCCAAAGTTAATAAATAAGATCAATGAAGGATACCTCGTCGTTTATGGCAAATATAATATTAAACAACATAGCATAATTGAAAATTTTTTAAGTAAAAAGCATCAACAATTATTACATAACCTATTAAGCATCCCCACCAACATTAGCATTACAAGTTTTGCCATATATGATTATAAGGTAATTAAATCCATATTGTCCAAAAAAAGTTCCTACATTCTTTTGTCAGCCCTAACATCCAAAAGTGTATCTATGGATAAAGTTACAAATGTCACAGTTGAGCATAAACCAAGAGAATATGGGACGTCCAACTATTCTTTTTTAAAATATCTAAATTTATCGATGAATTTATTATTTAACTATTCAGCACTTCCATTACTTACATTTTCATTTATTGGCGTAGTAATTAGCATATTAAGTATAGTCTATGGAGCATCCATAATAATCAGACACATTTTAAATCCGAACTACGGAATTATAGGGTGGAACTCAACAATGGTTTCCATTACATTTATTAATGGAATTATACTAATGTTTCTTGGAGTTATCGGCGAGTACCTCAGGCGTGTATTAAATGAGGTATCCTACAGTCAACCATACGTCGTGGATATTGAAGAGGTGTAATATATAACACATATATTCCATTATTATTTAGGAAAATAGGGATTTTAATAATCCAAATTATTTCCACAATAAATTGGTTATTATGTATGATTAATTTTCAATTCATTGATTTTATTATCCACACATCCAGGTACAATATAAATGTGGTCTTTCACTAAGGAGATGAATCGATAAGATGAATTCACAGATTAATTTTATTTTTATCATACTGTCTATATTATGTCAATCTATTGGTGGGATTTTAGGAAAATGTACAGCATTAACATTGTCCAGTGATTTTCCTTTTTGTATTCTAGGGAATATTTTTTATATTTCAAGTTTAATGTTTGCAGTACTTCAGGCAATCGTCTGGCAGCAGGCACTTATGCACTATCCCCTTTCCTTTGCCTACCCCTTCATGAGTCTCGTGAACTTTGTAATCCTGTTGTCTTCAGCTATTCTCTTTGGAGAGGGGATCACCATAACAAACATCATAGGCCTGGTTCTGATATCTATCGGGATCACGATGCTCTCAAGAGAAAGATCCAGAACAGAGACTCATGGAGAAGAACTTTCATGACTGTCGCACTTATCACTGCCCTGCTCGCCGTCCTTCTTACTGGCATCTCACAGACCTTCCTCAAGATCGGGGCCGACATGGGCGTCCAGAACAACAGGCTTCTTGGCTCATATCTGAACCTCCCGACAATCACAGCCTATGGTCTCTTACTCTTGGTGACAGTGCTCTCAGTCTATGCCCTGCGTGATCTGCCACTGAAGGTCTTCTACTCACTGACATCACTGAATTTCATTGTGGTGCTGGTTTTGTCTTCTGTTTTTCTCGGAGAGGAAGTGAGCAGGGACAAGATTATTGCAATGGGGATTATTTTCATTGGAACGGCAATATTCAATCTACCATGATGATGAGAAGGAATATTTTTGTATTTTTCTGAGAAATTACTGCCTTTTTTTATTCAAAACCTCTACTTTGTTATGAGTTATAATTTATTTACATAATTTTCTCTTCTGATAGGATCGAACCAGGCACAATATTTATAAATGAAAATCCATTGATATAATTGTATGGTGATTAGATGCAAGAATTGTCACAATCCACTTTATAAAATTCCTTCCGGCTACATCTGCTACAACTGTAATATCAAATATACAGAAGATCACGAAGGCATATTCAGATTCTCGTTAAAAGGAACCAATAATGAGGATTATTTCCCAAAGGATGCCTTTGAAAACCTCTATAAAACCGAAGAAAATAACTTCTGGTTCAGAGTGAGAAATCTCATTATTGGAGAGGCAGTTTTGCATTACCTCCCTGTTCACTCACGTATTATAGAGGTAGGCTGCGGTACAGGTTTTGTATCCAGATACCTGAAAAAGATTGGATACCATACAGAGTGTGGCGACCTATATCTTGAAGGGCTCCGATATTGTAAGGAAAGAGAAGCAGGAGATGCATATTACCAATTCAATCTCTATGATCCTATATTCTCTGAAGAATATGATGCATACTGTGCATTTGATGTATTAGAGCATATCGAAGATGACAAGTTGGCACTTGATAATATGTATAATGGATTAAAGCCAGGCGGCTTACTCTTCCTAACGGTTCCTGCATGTGGAATGCTCTGGTCTTACGCAGATGAACACGCCGGCCATAAAAGACGTTATTCATCCAGAGAACTAGAGTCTAAGATTCAGTCTGCAGGTTTTGAAATTATCAGATTAAGTTACTTTTGACATTACTGTTTCCCATTATCGCTTTTTCACGCATATTTTCGAGATTTACATCTTCTAAATTATTTAATTTCAAAACAGAAAAAAATGGATTGATCATTAAAGAATTAGAACCCAACCCACATATCAACACACTATTCTATCATATTTTCAGGATGGAATTACCCCTTATCAGGCATATGAATCTGCCTTTTGGGAGCAGCCTTCTCTGTATTGCAGTAAAAAACAAGGAATTGTCTGATGTGTAGAAACATCCTATGATAACATGAATAATCTTTGCTCGAATGCCTTCTTGATGAAATTGAATCTTGATCTCTTTGGACAAGGCAAAGAAACTTTTGTGCCTTCATTTTCTTTTTGAATTTTCCCCAGACAACTAAAAGACCATCTCCAGTTTATTTGCCATGAAGTATTTACTTTGATCATACCCCCCACAATATTCTCACAGATCATTCTCAGAGGTCCTTCAGAACTATATTCCCAGATAGATCTATAGAAATATTTTGCCATCCCAATCCGGGCAGATTGATTCTGGAGTCCCTTTGCAGATTTTATCTCGTTTTATGGTTCTCGTAAGATCTTACAGGGGATGACATTCTGTTTTGTAGGATCAACAGGAATTGATTTCTTTAGGAAGTATTTCAGATTCCTCGAACTCTAAAGTTTTTGGACTGTGATCCCAGGCAGGAAGGTGTTAGCAGAGAATCTTGACCAGGGGGAGATTTTACCTCTTTCTCAAACCAATTTCCTTGGGAACGGTGCCCATTCTGGATAGCAGACACAATGAAGAAGGATCTGGCGCCACTGGAACTTCATTGTGGTAGCGGTGCTGCCAGCTGCCTTTCTCAACGAAGGGATAAGCAAGGAAAAGGTGATAGTAATAGGGCTCATTGTTGCTGGGGCGGTTGTATTCAACCTGATTTAATAAGAGATAATGAGGAATTTCACGGACTAAATATCAACCATAAAAGTATAACCAAAACCCCGAAGTATTTGATCATCAAAGGGCACCTCAGAACAGGAGAGATGCATATAATTACATCCCCATCAAATTATATAATAGGTTATATGCCCCCTTCATTCATCAACAACGTCCTTAAACTTGTCTCAGGTAGTGTCATAGCACAGGCAGCAGGCATCCTCTTAATCCCGGTCATCACCCGCATCTATTCTCCTGATGACTTCGGCATATTTCAGTTGCTGATCTCTATCTCCGGGATCATTGCCGTAATGTCCTGCTTATCATACCAACTCTCCATTATGCTTCCAGAGGATGACGAGGACGCCGCAAATATAACTGTGCTCTGTGGGGGGCTTATAATGGTGACTTCAGTTATCAGCGGGTTGTTGATCCTCATATTCAAAAACCAGATCGCAGAGGTCCTGAATGCACCCGGGCTCGCCGAATACATGGTTTTTATTCCAATTATTGTCTTTTTCAATGGCCTCTTCTTTGTACTAAACTACTGGCTCTCAAGGCACGTCAGATTTGGATCTGTGGCAGTGGCAAGGGTGACGAACTCCCTGACAAACAAAGGTATACAGATTGGGGCAGGCATGGCGATACCCCCATCTCCCCTAGGCCTCATCACCGGCGCCACTGTGGGATATACCCTCGCAGACCTCATAATGCTGAGAAATCTCAGGAAGGACATAAACCTATTTAAAAATGTCTCCATTAAGAGAATTAAAGAATTGGCCATCAGATACAAGAAATTTCCAATCTTGACATCCTGGTCAACATTGTCAAATCAGGTCTCACTTCAGATCTCTCCATTTATGCTGGCCTTCTTCTTCTCCCCAACAGTAGTAGGGTTTTATTCAATTGCGCACATGGCAGTCAGTATGCCAATGGGGCTTATCGGAGGGGCAGTCGGCCAGGTATTCTTTCAGAAAGCGAGTGATGAAAAAAACAGAACTGGAAGCATCAAAAATATCGTAAAGGAAGTGCACAGGCGATTGATCTCCATTGGCATACTTCCAATGCTGTTACTGGTCATCATAGGAGAGGAAGTATTTAACTTTGTTCTGGGTGCTAAATGGGAAACTGCAGGTTTATATGCTAAAATTCTTGCACCATGGATCTTTTTGGTATTTATCGCTTCTCCACTCTCAACAGTATTCAGCGTACTGGAACGCCAAGGCATAGGTCTGTCCTTCAACATATCAATCCTGATCTCAAGGATTGCCATGCTTTACATAGGAGGAATATATGGAGATCCAATTACAGCGCTCATTCTGTTTTCAGGGAGCGGAGTACTGTTCTGGGGGTGGATGAACATGTATGTCCTGAAGATATCAGAAGTAAAAATAGGAAGTGCCATCAAAGAATCTCTAAAATATACCCTGTTGGCTTTAACTGTATCATTACCATTAATTTTCGTAAAATATCTGGCCATGCCACTGTACATAATATTTACAATTGCCATAATCTCGACATCTGCATATTATCTGCTTGTGATCTTAGAAGATGGCAT
>Ga0265294_10002799_pt1 | contig 22675 bp, 22 predicted proteins | sample MunlanPumphouse3_FD_192504 | JGI IMG/M metagenome (GOLD analysis project Ga0265294, IMG submission 192504) | Groundwater microbial communities from a municipal landfill in Southern Ontario, Canada - Pumphouse #3 | ecosystem: Environmental > Aquatic > Deep subsurface > Groundwater | place... | reverse complement strand
GTAGAAAAAGCTAATAAAATAACATTAGAGTTAAAAATAAGAAATAACATTTACACTTATCAGATTAAATAATGTAAAATTTGATTAAAAGGCTAAACTATTTTTAAAAAACAATATATAATGGAGGTAGATAATATATGAAAAAATATTTTTATTATTTAGTATTTATTGCTATATTATTTGTAAATCCTTTAATTATTAATGCAGAGTGTACCTATAGTGAAAAGGTTAGATTACAGAAAATTGCTGGCAATATAAACTTTTCTTATGATTTTGAAGAAAAAATAGATAATGGAAAAATCAATGGTATAGAATTTTTTATAACAATTGCTAATATTCATCCAGATGTATATATAAAGGATACATTAAAAAATGTTAATTATTACTATAATGCAAATTCTCCTTTTATAAGAAATGGAGATTATATTAGTGGAATAGCAACTATTTTTAAAATTTATTCTAACGTAGACAATTGTAAAAATGAATTGATATATACTAAATATGTTAATTTACCTTATTATAATAGATATTATGCTGATGATGCATGTAAAGATATAGAAAATTATGAACTATGTCAAAGATGGCAATCAACAGATCTTACTTATAGTCAGTTTATAAAAAAAGTTAATGAGTATAAGGAAAGTATAATTAAAAAACCTAATCCTGATGAAAAGGATAAAGATGATGATGGATTTGATTTTGAACTAATTTATCAATTTATTTCAAAATACTATTTTATTATATTAGTTTCCATTATAGTTGTTTGTTTATCAGCAATATTTTATTTAAACAAGAAAGACAGTTTTGATTTGAAATAGGAGTAGATAAGATGAAAAAAATATTATATTTTATATTTACTATTTGTTTGATAGGGGTTTTTAGTAGTACTGTTAAAGCAGATGAATGGGATCCGAATATTGGTGGAGATGGTGATACCAATTATACTGGATCATGTTCCGGAAAAGATTCATGTTGGCTCAATTACTGGGGATTCCGTTTATCATTAGTTGATTCTACTGGATCTAGAGTAGCTACTGTTACAAACGGAGTTACAAAGGTATCGAATAGTAAAGACTTTTTACGTTTAGCGGCATCAAGTGCTAATATGAATAGTATTTATTCTGTGGCTAGTAAGCCTAATCGTTATGAAGTTCTTTCTGGATCTGTTGCTGATACTTTTACCAAAGGTGTCTATGATTATGAAGGAATAGGTATAAAAGATTTCTACAATATAGGGCCAAACTCAGTTGTAAAAGATTACTTAAATGGCATCTTAAATGTTCCTAATGATGATTCAGCAGAACGAGCACTTCTATTGAAATTAGGCGTAGAAAAGGAAAAAGCTGAAGAACTTTGTGGTGGAACTGACCTTTATTTACTTATTGAACCTTTATTTGTTATTAGAGGTGGAAGTAATAATTATGTTGGTACAGGTACAGAGATTGCCAGACTTATTTATAAAAATAATTACACTTGGATTAAATCAATTGTTTATAAGGGAACTGTCCCTCTTTCAGTAACGACGCCGGAAAGTGGTATGCCAAAAGTAATAAATGTTAATAACTTCACTAAAGGGAGTACTAGCCCAGATGTGGATAAAGTAAGATTTGCTTCGGGAAGTAATGTGTATGGTTATGCGCTGGGATTTTTTAGTATTAATAAGTTTCTTGATTGTACTCCAAAAAAATCGTATTGTGAACTTAATCCAAACGATTTGCCAAGATGTTGCAGTTTGCCACAAAATGTCAATAAAATACCAGAATGCTGCGGATTGCCAGAAAACCAAGGCAAACCTGGATGTGTTCCGGATTTATGTAATTTTAACTTGGATGTATCTATAACCAATAATTGTAATAAGGGAACAACAGGTTATGTTAACGATATCAATGATTGGAAGTGTATTTTTGCAAGTAGAGATTCATCAGTTGCTAATATAAGAAATCATTTTTATGAATGGGAAAATAGATATTGTTCAGTTTTTTGTCGAGAGTCTGTTGCTTATGCATTTCCTGATGATAACATGAATGTCTTTGCAGGTAGAAGGTTTACTTTAGGGCTTTCAGGTTTTACTCCTAGTTTAGCGCCAATAGAATTCACTGGTAGAAGTGAATGTCGTACAACAAGTCCTACCGGTTCAATTCGCTGGGATTTGTTCAAAACGGATTGGGCGAATGCTAATACTGCTGTTAAAACAGCTTGGGATAATTACCAAATATCGATTAAGAGAGATTATGCAGCGGATACTGCAACTAAAGAAAGAAGATCAGAGTGTGGATGTGTATATAATACTTCACATAATAGTTGTTGTACTGCAGAAAAATCAGTATATCATTCAAGAACATGTTCATATAGTTGTAATTGTACAACTACTAATGGAAAGACAAGTTGTAGTACTTGTACATATGATTGCTCATATTACACTTACCCTTGTACTGCTCCAAATAATACATATCATTATAAGTATTTCCCTTCAACTGTTTACTATAATAGGGGATATGGTAATGAAAATGTAACACCTGCATCATATTGTAGTAGACCTGATTATGGAACATCAACAAATCGCGTTATATATAACAATGCTGTTGCTACTCGTGATGGTTATTTAAGAACATTAAAGGAATGTAATAATTTTCAAAGAACATATAATGAATTTCATCCAGTTACATTTTTCAAGTATGAAGAATTAATATATGGAGGACAAACATATAAATTAGATGATAATCTAGAAACTAGAGCTCAAACTAATTTCTTCTATGGTTCAAGTTATTCTTCAAGAACATGGGATACTTCTTCATATTTAAATAATACCAATAAATTTATACATAATTATAGTTCTTATGGTAGAACAGATCAAATTGACAAATGGGTATGTGATACGACTGGAATAACTTGTTATAATACTCGAGAAACATATCCAATTAATACTATGATTAAACAATTTACAACTAAAGAATATGACTATGTTTTACCGAAAAATATTTACAGGTTTATTGATAAACCATCTGGAACATCATATGACTACAGTCCTGGCGCTAATAGTTATGATATTGGTTATAGTAATTTACCAGTGCATTATTCAAGAGAACCGGGTGCATACGATTTTACTATTGATTATAAAACATTTGGTCCAAATCAAAAATTTAATAAATTTATTTTTGAAGGTGCTTATGTTGATATAAGTTATGGTGAGGATTTGAGTATTTATTCATATTTATGGAATAATACAACACTAAATCGTTTGATTAATGACTGTGAGGCTGGCGGACACCATTTAGGCCATTCATTTGTTAGTCAAATCGGTAGTAGGTTAGGAGAATTCCTAGCATCTGGTTGTGCTAATACATATGGATGTGTAATGTCAGGTAGTTCGAAAGTACAATGCAAAAGATATCAAGATACAAGTGGAACTTGGCGTACAGCCAGTGGAAGTTCATATTACACTGCTTATAATCAATTGAGAGCTTGTGTTCAATCGAAGGTTGTTTCAACTACGGGAACAGTTGCTTTCAACGAAGACACAAAATATGAATGTGAATATAATGTAAGAAATAGAGTAATGTGCCCTCCTGGTAGTTGTGACGAGCAAGTTGGATTAAGTGTAATATACAGAAATATTAATTTATCTGATCCTTTCCCAGGTTTAGCTGGAACGGGAAGAACACCGGGTAACAACTGGAATGTAAGTTATTATATAAATACATATATTAAAAACAATCGTGGTGTTGATACTGATAGAGTATATTTTGATAGAGATCCTTTATACAAAATCACACTTACCCCAGCTATTATAAAATCTATAAGACAATATAACCAAAGACAACTTCAGTTAGATGATGGTTATTCAGATTTTAAAATGACATGCTTACGAAATGGGGAAAAATGTTTAAGTGACTTTATAAGAGAAAGTTCGTTTACTAACTTATTTAGTGGTTGTGGAATATCAGGTAGACAAATTAATCCGTCGCGATGTGTTTCTAATGAAGCTTGGTAACAAAAATTAAAAGGAGATTTTTCTCCTTTTTCTCTTTTGATATAATAAAATTTAAAATATCAAATATTGTAAATTAAAATTAAAAAACAAAAAAACAATAGTATTTTTTATGATAATAATGTATAATATTCTTAAAATAACATATGGCTTATGATATGTATAATTATCAATGCTATATTCTTATACAATATTGGTATTATATAGAAAATGTGGTATAATTAATAATACAGTATAGAGTATTTATGAGAGGAATGTGTTAGTGATGAAAGAGTCATTTTGGTCAGTTTTGATTATAAGCATAGGAATAATTGCTATTCTGTTTGTTTTTCTATTTCAATCAATTACCAATACTGATGAACATAATATGGTTTTATTGAATGAAACAACTGAGGCAGCAATGTATGATGCAGTGGATTTAGCAGCCTATCGTAAAGAAGGTATTATTAGAATTGATCGCGAGAAGTTTGTTGAGAACTTTGTTAGAAGATTTTCGGAAAATGCTAGTTTAGCACGTACTTACGTAATTGAATTTTACGATATAAATGAAACACCTCCGAAAGTAAGTTTAAAGGTTTCTAGTGCTGAAAAGGGAAATGTTGTTGGTGAAGTTATGAATTTTGATATTGTAAATCGATTAGATGCAATATTGGAAACACCACATTAATATAAAGAGAAGAATGAAAGGGATGAAAAATTATGAATAATGTGTTAATTTCTATTAAAAGATTTGTTAGAAACAAAAATACTGTAACGATTATTGGAGTTTTAATTATTTTAGGGGTTTTATATTGGGGGTATACATCGCAAATAGAAAAAGCGGTTGAACCTAGACAGGTACCAGTTGCTAATGTTACCATTCAACCTAGAACAGAAATAAAACATAATATGGTTACAGTTATTGAAATGCCGACTATTGCTGTACCAAGCAATATATTATTGTATTCAGCTAATATAGTTGGTATGTGGTCAAATGTCAATTCTGTTATTCCAAAAGGGAGTATGTTTTTTAATGATGTTTTAGTTGAAAAAAACAAATTACCAGATTCAGCATTTGTTGAAGTGAAAAAGGGAGAAACTCCATATGCATTCCCAGTTACTATTGATACTACATATGGAAATTCGATTTTCCCAGGTAATAAAATTGATATATATATGAAAGCAGAAGATACTTCTGGAAAAATAATGGTTGGAAAATTAGTTGAAAATATTGAAGTTCTAGCAGTTAAAGATAGTTCAGGAAAACATGTTTTTGAAAATACAGAAGCTGAGAGATCACCGTCTAACTTAGTATTTGGCGTAAAAGAAGAAATACATATTTTATTAAGAAAAGCGTCATATATGCAAAACTTTGGAGTTGTATTATTCCCGGTACCTCATGGAGGAGTAGCTCCTGTTGAAGGTCAAACTCAAGTTAGTACACAATATTTAAAGGATTTTATTAATGCTAATACTGTTATGATAGAAGGTCAAGAAAATGAAGGGGAACCAATAGAGGAGCCATCAAACAATAATTCGAGAGAAGAGGAATAAACTATGCATGACAACATGTTCTCCCAAATTGACTTCGGACCTTTAAATCCTTTTCTTGTTGACGATGACATTACTGATATTTCTTATAGTAATGGTGGACAAGTATGGTTAAAAACTTTATCAAAAGGTATATATCGTATTGAACAACCCGAAATTAATAATGCGTTTATGGAAAAGTTAGCTTTTCAATGTTCGAATGTTATGGGTAAAACTTTCAATATGGCTCATCCTTTACTAGATGCTGAAAGCGCTGAATTACGTCTTAACTTTGTACACGATTCTGTTGCAAAAAACGGAATAGCTGCTGTTCTACGTAAAACACCCGCTAAAATTCGTTTAGAAAAAGAAAAGATACTTGCTGAGAAGTATATAACTTTAGATATTCATGATTTCTTGATGAAATGTATTGAAGGACATTGCAATATTATTGTTTGTGGGGAAACTGGTTCAGGGAAAACAGAGTTTGTCAAATATCTAGCATCTAAGATAAAAGAAAACGAAAAAGTAATCACAATTGAAGATACATTGGAACTTCACTTAGACAGAATTTTTCCTCATAGAGATATTGTTGCTATGAAGACTAATAATATAGCATCTTATAGTGATGTATTAGTTGCTTGTATGAGGCAGAATCCTAAATGGATTTTGTTATCGGAAGTTCGTAGTGCTGAAGCTGTTATGGCAGTAAGAAACTCTATTTCTTCTGGACACTATATTCTTTCAACTATTCATGCTGATAAAGCAGCATCGATACCGAATCGTATGTATAGTTTGCTCGAAAGTAATCAAGAAATTGATCAATTTTTAAAATCAATTTATCGATATGTCCAACTTGGTGTCTTTGTAAGAGGTTATCAAGACAAAGTAACTAAGAGATTTCATCGTGAAATCGCAGAAGTTACAGAATTTTATGTTACTAAAGATAATGAAGCAGTATATAATACTATTTATAAAAAAAATACAATAGGTAATATTGTTAGAAGTGCCCCTAGTGACAATTTAATTGATTACCTAGAAGGTCAAGGAGTAGTAGTTTTTAAAGATATGATAAAAGTTGAAAAAAATGAAGAAGAACCAGTAACTGAAGAAACAGTTATTGCCCAACCAGTACAACCGGTTGCATCACAACCTTCAACTCCGTCTGTTACACCAGTTATGCAACAACCAGTAGTACCAGATAAACCTATATCTGCGGAAGTTATTACGCCAACCAATCAAACCGTTATGGCAAATCCAAATGTTGTTAAACAACCTGAAATAGAAATTATATCTTAAAAGAAGGAGGGATTGATATGTCACCTAGTGTTGTTTTTGTTATCATAGGAATAGTAGCTATTTTTGTTATTGTATACAGAAAAAATACTGGCGAAAGTGTTTATAAGTATATTGTTACGCAAGTTGGAACAATATATGATAAATATGCACCTTATTCTTTTAAAATAGTTAGAGAAAAAGTTAAGGAATTGGGACAAGAATATACTACTAGACAATATATAATTCAAATTGTTATGTTTGCAGCGGGTGCTGCTGTCATATCATATTTATATTTTTATAATTTAGTTTTATGTTTATTTTATATGGCATTATCAATTACTGTCATTCCTTATTTAACATATTTGAGATGTAAAAGATTATATAGTGAATTTATATTTGAACAAATTCAAGTATATACAACTAATACTATAATGGAATTTGCTACTACTCAATCATTTGTAAAAGCTTTAGAAGGTGTATACGAATCAGGTGTTTTAGAAGATCCGATTAAATTAGATGTTAAAACAATGATTGATTTAGCTTATGAAAATGGGACAATTAATCAATCACTTCAATATATGGACAGTAAGTATAATTTTTATATAGTAAAAAATATGCATCAATTATTCTTACAAATTACTAATGAAGGTTCTAGGGATTCTGGGGATTCATTAGAAAATATGTCACTAGATATAGATATGCTTGTTGAAAACGTATATCGTGACCGTATGGATAGAAGTGCATTCCATAAAAAATTTCTTCAATTTGGTATAATTTTATATTTAATGGTAATGCTTATTCAATTTTTATTAGGCATTGAAACTTATATAAAAATGCTCGATGATTGGAAAGTACAATTGCTTCTCCATGGTATAGTATTCATAAATACATATTTCTTATTAAGTGGTGAAAAATATTATAATGAGAATGTGGGTGCTGAATAATGATATTTGTTTTTATTGGCGTTATTATTGTATTTATATTTGAATATAACCGTGTTATCGATACTAAAAAGTTTATTATGGATTCTGAACCATATTTTCATTTTCTTATGGAAGATGATTATCAATTTCTATTAAGTGTTAGATATAACGGAGAAGTAGATGTTCCTAAATTATTTGGTCAAAGAGTGCGAAACGGATTAGTAACAATCGTTATAATGTTCTTTGTATTTCTTTCTCGTATGAGTTTTATATACATATTAGTATCACTTATTGCTGGTTTTATAGTGTTTAAGCAACCTTATTCTAGATTAAAAGCGTATTACAGAAATAATTTACATCATATTAATCTAATGCTTCCTTACTATTTAAAAAGTTTAGAAATATTAATTCAACACTATACAGTTCCAGTAGCTCTTACTCGTTCTATTATGACGGCACCAGATATATTTAAACCAGGACTAAAAAAATTAATAGCTAAAATTGAATCTGGTGATTCTACAGTTGAACCATATATGGATTTTGCAAAAGAATATCCAGTTAGAGATTCGATGCGTATGATGAGACTTCTTTATCGTTTAGGACTTGGTTCGCAAGAAAACAAACAAGAGCAATTAATGATGTTTTCTAGAACTGTTTCATCATTACAAAACAAATCACGTGAGCAAAAGTATAAAGAACGTCTTGAAAAGATGGAGGGTAAAACAATGCTTATGCTTGCTGGTACTGGTGGAGGTATAATATTTTTGATGCTTCTATCAATGTTAATGATGATGCAAATTTAATTTTAAAACATTTAAAGTTCAAAAGTTGTTATAATATATGTAAAATGATGTAAAATAATATAAAATAATATTGAAAAACCTAATTATTATATGATATAATTAAGTTGTATAAAATAATGAAGGTGGTGATAAGATGAAAGAGGCAGCAGGAGAAGCGAACTTAACAGTAGTAGCTATTATCCTTATTGGAGTAATTGCAGCAGTTGTAACACCAATTATTACTAGTATGATGTCTAACACTTCGAAAAAAGCATGCTGTACTAACGTTGGTGGGGTATGGACAGGTGGTACATGCAACACTACAAAGGTTGGAGGATCAGCAGCAGCAGAATATACTACTTGCGTAAATGAATCAAAAGCAAATAGATAGTAATAAAGATAAAAAGAAGTATAGAAGAAAATATTTGTGCAATACTTTATTGGACAATCGTTTTCTTCTATACTAAACATCTGTTATGATTAAAAGTATCAATAATTAATGGGAGTGGTATAAATGAGAGAAGGTATAGGAAGCGTATTTTTATACAATTTAATTATAATTTTTATTGTATTGATTTTCGCGTTTTTAGCCGCAACTCTTAGTTATTATAAAGCTTTCAAAGTAAATAATCGAATAATAAGTATAATTGAAAAATATGAAGGTTATAATACCAAGGCTAGAACTGATATATTTAATACTTTAAAGACAGTTGGATATTCAACTACAAAAGTTAAATGTCCTTCAACTAGAAATGGTGGGGCATTACAAACTCAAGATGCAAGTTTCCCATATTGTGTTTATTTATATAATAACGATGGGGATTCAAGACATTATAGTTATGGAATTATTACTTACATATATTTTGATTTTCCTTTTTTTGATACTTTTATAAAGATACCTATTTATACAAAATCAGATCGTATATACCGATTTTAGTTAGGAATGATAAAAAATGAGAGAATCAATAGCGAATTCTTATATATTTAATTTAATTATAATTTTTATCGGTATACTTATTGTCATTTTAGTAGGATCACTTAGTTATTCTAAGACCTTTAAAATTAAAACAAGAATGATTGAAATAATCGAAAAGTATGAAACCTATAATAATGGAACTATTAGAACAGAAATAAATAATGTTTTAAGCCAGGCAGGTTATAAAGTCACTAGAGGTGCACGTAAAGCTTGTCCATCATTAAATGGAGAATATGCTATTAATACTTTAGGTAATTATAGATATTGTATATATATGTTTAGTGACGTTAGAGGTTATTATTATACTGTAACGGTTTTTATATCATTCGAATTTCCAATTATTGGTGATGTTGTAGAATTTCCATTAACTGGTCAAACTAGACCGTTTGTCGATATATAAACTAGAAAAGGTGAATTAAATGAATGTTATAATTTCAAATCGATATAAGTCAATGTTACAATCTCTAGATATTGAAATTATTAAAACAATGGATGGAGAATTTGACGTTGAAGAAATTATTGCTACTTTCCAAAATTTCTATTTTCAAAGAATTATTTTAGATATAACAGCAATTAAAAATTATAAAGAAGTAAAAAGTTTACAAAAATTATCTATAGCTTTGGATATGGACAAAGTAATATTACTGTTGGATGATTCTCTAGAAAGTACTTCTGGTGAATATTTATCCAAACTTATATCAATGGGAATTTATAATTTCACTAAAAATGTTGAAGGGATTATGTATCTATATAATCACCCTAATTCTTATCGAGATGTTGCACATATTCATCAATTAGAAAATCAAGTAGTGTTAGTAGAATCTCCTAATAGTAATCCAAGTGTTTATAACGAAGGTAAAAGAGCTAGAGTATTAGGGTTAAAGAATGTTACTAAACAGTCTGGAGCTACATCTCTAATCTATATGATAAAAAAACGACTAGAAGATTTTTACAATGTAATAGCTGTAGAAGTAGATAAGCGAGACTTTGTATACTTTAGAGATAAATCTTTTTTAAGCACAACTAATAATGAGGTTTCAAATATAGTTGCTAAAAGCAAGGAAGCTGATGTAATTTTACTAGATATAAATGATAGTGTTTTTGCAGAAGAATTAGCAACCGATATTATTTACTTAATTGAACCGTCAATTATAAAATTAAATAAGTTAATGATGATAAATGGTAAAGTACTAGAACAATTAAAAGACAAAAAAATTGTATTAAATCAGAGTTTACTTGATCAAAAGGATGTTACTGATTTTGAATACGAATCAAGATTAAAAGTATTTTATAATTTGCCACCATTAGATGAAAGAGAAAAAAAACCAGAAGAATTAGACAAGTTTTTAAAAAAATTAGGTTTTGATAAAATAATATAAGATTAAGTGTTATATTATATTGACATTACTAACATTTTAATATATAATTTACTTAATCAGAGGAGGTAAAAAATGGAATTCATTCAAACTTTATCATGTACAATTGGTGGTATAACGGTACCGCCTGAAATTACAAAAATTTTAAAAGCTGTAATAGATGCTATTCAAATAGGTGTTCCAATACTTTTAGTAATTTGGGGAATGCTTGATTTAGGTAAAGCAGTTGTTGCACAAAAAGAAGATGAAATCAAAAAAGGTCAACAAGTATTCATAAAGAGATTATTAGCGGCTGCTATTGTTTTCTTTGTGGTAGTTATAGTTGAGTTTATTGTTCAAATAGTAGCTGGACCAAAAGCAACCGGAATTGTTGGTTGTTTAAAATCAATATTCTAACAATAAATAAAAAACAATAAATAAATATTTATTATTGTTTTTTTTTGTGGTATAATGATTATGAATTATAACAATGTAGAGGAGATATAATATGAATAATAACTTGAAAAAGATTACTATAAGTATTGCCTTTGTTTTTGCGATACTTTTTATTGGAATTAACGATATTAATGCATTAGAAAAAAAGAAAGTAAATAACAATATTTTCAATTCAATATCAGAAGTTTCAATTAAAGATGATATATTAGTAAATACCGATAAAAACATGTTTGTATTAGCTGGCGGAGGAAAACTTGAATGTAATGTACTTCTTAGTGCAGATACCAAAGCTTTCTTAAACAAAATACTTGGATATATTAAAATTTTTGCCCCTTTACTCGTAATAGTGTTTGGAATGCTTGATTTTATTAAGGCAACTGTATCTCAAGACAATGACGCTTTAAAGAAAGCAGGATCTAAGTTTTTTAAGAGATTAGCAGCTGCGGCATTACTATTTATATTTCCGGCTTTGATTCAGTTTTTATTAGATGTTATTAAAATAAATGGTGTTACTTATTGTAAAATGTAAAATAGGAAGTTTAGGTGGAATAAAATGTTAGAAGCGATAGGCGGATGGTTTGCTGATTTATTTAGAACAATCTTTTTATATCTTGACTTTGTTGTATATTGGCTTGTAGATCAAATATATATACTCTTTGTAACGATAGCGGATACAGGGCTTTTTAGTCCTCAAACAATTCAAGATTTTGGTGGTAGAATATATATTTTATTATCGATAATAATGATTTTTATTGTGTCTTTTTCAATGATAAAATATATAATTAATCCTGACGATTTTTTAAGCGAAAAAAAAGGTGTAGCACAATTAATAAAAAACTTTTTTATTGTTTTAATAGCAATTGTCGCTGTACCTTCTGTATTTAGCTTAGCATTTGAACTTCAATCAATTATATTAAAAGAAAATTTTATTCCTAAAATAGTTTTAGGTTCAAACATTGATACTCCAACAATGACAGTAGATGGCGAAAAAATGGATCAAATAACTTTTGGTGGTAAGACTATGGCCGCTACTGTGTTTTCGGCATTTTTTAAACCTAATCAGGATCAATGGAAAGGATGCAGCTATCCAGATTATGATGGGTGTGGAGATGTTATGGATGCTACCAAAGTACTGAAAAGTGAATTAGGAAACGCTAAAGATGTACTAGGGTCATAAATGCTGGTATTGTAAACGAAAAAATAGAACCAACTTATGCTGACGCTGAAGATGATGAAGTGTACGCAATAGAATACACATTTCTTATTTCAGCCATAGCTGGTTGTTTCTTGGTATATGTGTTAATAGTATTCTGTATTGATATATCAATAAGGGCAGTTAAATTAGGTTTCCTACAACTTATTGCTCCAGTTCCAATTGTATCATTACTTGATCCAAGAGAAAAGGGTTCTGGTATGTTTAATAAATGGGTAAAAACAGTAATTTCTACTTTTATGGGATTATTTATTAGGCTAATTGCAATATATTTTGCTATTGCCGTAGTAATACTAATTACGGCAGGAGGAGCAGAGTTTTACAGAATAAGTGATAATACCCCAATGGATAATATTTTTGTTAGAGTATTTATTATATTTGGTGCATTATTGTTTGCAAAAGAACTTCCAAAATTATTAGAAGATTTAGTTGGTGTTAAATTTGATGGTGGAAGTATGAATTTAAAGAAAAGATTACAATCAGCTCCTGGATTGGGAGCTGCCAAAGCAGCAGCCTTTGGAGCAGGTGGATTAGTAGGAGCTGGAGTCGGATCTGCCATTGGTAACTATCGAGCAACTAAAGAATGGAATGCAGATGCAGATAAATCAGGTAATACTGAATTAAAACGTAGTGCATTAATGTCAGCAATTGGTGGTGGATTAGCAGGAGCTGGTCGTGGTGCTGTTAGTGGTGTTACAGGTGGACGAGCAGGAATTGATAGTGCAATCGAAAAAACACGTGCTAATCAAGAAAGGAATGCTAAAGCAATGAAAGCAGATTATGGTGCTGGTGCAAGAAATAAAGATAGATTTGCAGTCGCTACAGGAGGTAAGACGTTAGCTCAAGAAATGGAAGACAATTATAAAGATTTTGAAACTAAGAATGGAACATATACTTCAACATATACTGATCCAACAACTGGTCAGACAATGACAGAGACTCATAGTAATTACTATCAATCTCAAGAAGAACTATTTCAAGCTCAACAAGAACTTTCTACATATCAAGGATTTTATGATGATGGTTTATCAATGAAGAATGAACGTGGAGAAACTGTAAGTTTTGCTGATTCAAGTTCAATTGAATCACAACGTCAGGCGTTTATGGATGAATATACAGCAACACCAGGAACTTCTACTGAACAAGAAGCTCTAGAAAAAAGAGAATGGGCAGCATCTAGACTTGCTGAAAAGACCGGTGTTTCTGAATCAGATTGGCAAAAATATGAACAAAAAGTAAAAGCTAAAGATAATTATAGAAGTAAGGAAAAAGAAGTTCACTTAGCTCAAAGCGAGTTGACTAAGAGAAAAATAGCAGCTGAAAAGCAAAAGAAATTACAAGATTCTTATAAAATAGGTTCTAAAAAAGAAGTTAAAAAGAAAAAATAAAAAGGGGTGAAATAAAAAATGGAAAATGATTTTTTAATACCAGCCAATTCGAAACGATCTATGTTGATACTAGGGTTGTTTACTTGGCCAGATTTAATTATATTTGGTATTGGGTTAGTAGCAACGATGCTTTTATTATTAATCCTACCGATTCAAAATTTAACTTGGGCGTTATTAGCAATTGCGCCAGGATTAATCGCAGGTTTTTTGGTATTACCAATACCTAATTATCATAATATGAGGGTTTTATTAAAGTCTGCATTTACATTTTTTACGACAAGGCAAAAATTTGTATGGAAAGGTTGGTGTGTGTTAGATGGCGATGAAGGAGAAGGCAAACAACAAAAGTAAATATACTAGTGATGATATTCCTATAAAGAGTATTACAAATGGGGTTATTATTCTTGATAATAATCTAAAAGTTACGGGGGTAAAAATTCTACCAAGAAATATATTTATTCTAGAAAGAGAAATGCAAAATAGTATTATAAGCAATTTAAAAAATGTATATAATATGATTGATTATGAATTTTGGATTTTAGTTGCGGATAGGCCAGTTGATATTAATTTATATTTATCACAATTGGAACTGTTGTATAATAATGTTCAAAATACAGCAAAAAGAAAACTAATTATGGAAGATATTAAAAAAGCAAATATGTTTATGAGTAATAATGTTGTTGATACAGAGTATTTCTTATTATTCAAGGAAAAGGATAATGAAATAATTAATAAGAGAATTAGAACCCTCATTAATAATTTGGCGGGTGCTGGTTTATCTTCACATCAAGTTACTAATGATGATTTAAGAATGATATTGGACAATTTCTTAAATGGTGGACAAACTACTAATTTTGGGACGGTGTTGAGTTAATGGATATAAAGAGTCAAATAGCTCCAAAGGGGTTAGAGTTTAGATCGGCTGATTTTGTTATCAGTGACAAACATGCCTGTATATTAACAGTAGTTTCTTATCCGAAAATAATTAGTCCAGGTTATTTATCTTCATTAACTAGTATGTCAGGAATTAAAGTGGTTATTAAACATATTCCACTTCCATTTAGTATTATTAGTAAAATGTTAAATAAAGAAATTGCTGACTTAAAACAAAGATATCAAACAGAAAATGATAGAACAATTCAAGAAAGAATTCGTCAAGATTATGAATCATTGGAATATTTTATTTCGATGTTAGCTAGTAGTCAATCAAAAATATATGATTTTCAAATGCATATTATGATTACGGCAGATTCACAAGATCAATTAATAAGTAAGAAAATGCAAATAAAAAATTATTTAGAAGCTATGGAAATGAGAGCATTTCCACTTCGTTTTGAACAAGAAAAGGTATTAAAATCAATCTTACCTATTTATCCAAAACAAGATATTGAAGATAGAATAGGAACTCCTATTCCGGCTCCAACACTTGCAGCTATGTATCCGTTTATTTTTGATAGTGTAAAAGATGCTGGATTATCAACCCTTTTAGGTGTAGACTTTTCAGGGGGAGTAATTCTATTCAATCAATTTTTATATCAAATTAAAAAAGAACATAATAGAAATAATGCTAACCTAATTATTTTAGGGACATCTGGTAGTGGTAAATCTACAGCAGCTAAATTGATGCTAAGAACACATATTAGAAATGATTATCAAATAGTTGCAATTGACCCTGAAGGTGAATTAGAAGATATGGCTAAAACTTATGGTGGTGACTTTATCGACTTAGGTAAGGGTGGAGAATATGGTATGATCAACCCTCTTGAAGTTGTTATGGATGCTGATGAAGAAGAACTTCAACAAGGATTAGGTTATACAGTTCTTACAAGAACACTTCAAACTATTAAAGCATTCTTTAAATATTATGATCCTACAGCTACTGAAGATGTTATAAATATATTCAGTGAAATAATTCAAGAGACATATCGTCGTTTTAATATAAGCTTTGAGTCAGACTTTTCAAAATTTAAGTCAACTGATTATCCGACAATGAAAGATGTTTATGCTACTATTAGGGGTAAACTTCTATCAATGCCAGAAAAGAGTCATGAAAAAGATATATTAGAACAATTAGAATTAAAAGTAAGACCAATCATAAAAGAATTAAAATATTATTTTGATGGTCATACAACTATTAGTCCAAAAAGCGAATTTATTGTTTTTAATATAAGAGAATTAATGAATGCTGAGACTAATATTAAAAATGCTTTATTTTTCAACGTATTAAAATATGCTTGGGGTTTAACCTTAAATAAAAGTGTAAATACAGTACTTATGATTGATGAAGCACACGTTTTATTATCAGGAAACAATACTCTTGGAGCAGATTTCTTAGCCCAAGTTCAAAGACGTGCTAGAAAGTATAATACAGGAACAATTATGATTACTCAACAACCAACAGACTTTAGTGATCCTGCTGTTATAACTCAAGGAAAAGCAATCTTTGATAATGCTTCATATTACATAGTTATGGGACTTAAGAAACAGGCTGTAGAAGATTTATCGAGATTAATAGATTTAAATGATAATGAAAAAGAGAGTATTAAAAAATATAATCAAGGAGAAGCATTGTTTGTATGCGGAAGCAGAAGAATGCGTATAAATATCGTTGCAACAGAACAAGAATTAGATTCGTTCGGTAGTGGCGGAGGATTATAGAATTAAAATTATAGTAATTGGTGGTGGTAACAATGTTTGGTAAAATGATGGGAAAAATGCTTGGCGGAAACAAAAAAAAGGGTAACGCTGTAGAAAAAATCAAAAAGATAAAAAAAATCAAAATGACTGTAATGGCTTTAGGTGCAGCAATGCCCATTATTGGTAACGTCTTATTAGGATTATTAGTAGCATGCATTGTTATTTTTCCAATTATGTATATTGGTGAAAAAATAGAAGCATTTTTTGCAGGAGTCGGTGAGTTTTTTGTAACTACTTCAGAAAAAATGTTGAATTTAGCAACTGGTAATGGATGGTTTACAAATGAAGAAGGATATTTTGTAGCATTAAAAAATGAATACAAAAGGTTTAATGAATATCCTTATTCTGAAGGTGAGTTTGATGTAGCTATTTTAGCAGCTACAGCTCATTATTCAAAAATGATTGATACTACTATATATACACCAGATAATAAATGTTCAAAAGACAATCCTGACTATGATGAAACTAAATGTAACGAAGATCTTAATAGTCAAGGACCTCCTGCAGTAGAAGAAGACCAAACAAGAAGCTTTTATGATGTAGCTTTGGATAATATAGGTAGTGCTTATACATTGTGGCCAGGCGAAAAGAAATTAGTAGGTCACCTAATTAGTACAAAGTTTAACACTTTATGTACTAAGGCTCCATCTGGGTTAAATATATTTAATCCTGGTGCATGGGGTGATTTAGTAAATACTGTAGGTGATTTGTTACATTCAATAGTTTTGGAACTTGAAAATGGTTTTACAGATACTACTAAAGATTTAGTTGGATCAATAAACCTACTTAATTTAGCTTCATCCATATGGTCATATTCTCAAGAGAGAGCAAATGGTGGTGATGGTGCCGGATATATTGAGTCTCAATTTACCAATGCTAAATATAAATTAGTATCAGACAATTTTGTTTCAAGTATAAAATATATTATTGATAAATCAGAATTGAATTTTGATTGTTCTGATATGGAAGAACCAGAACCTGGATATCAATGGGTAGCAATTCCAATGCTTGTAAAATATATTGATTATGATCGATATATTGAATATTTAAAAAATGTTTATGTTCCACTTCGTTTTAAGAATCGTCTATTAAAGGTTGATGAAGCGGGAACAGATTATTATAAGTTACTTAATTTTAAATTTTATGATGCCCTTTCTCAATCGCAAAAAAGAGAGGTTGACAGTATAGTTGATGCTATTTTCGGAATGCGAGATTCATATGTATATTTGTTAGGTGATGCACGAAATTCAACTATTAGGGTAAGAGGAATGAATTCATTGCCAATACAAATAGGTTCTGGAGAAAATTGGCAGGATTATATATCGGGAAACCGATCCTATCAATTAGGAACAGCTACATGTTTTGAACAAGGTAAAGCAACAGGGAAAAAAGATTGTAACCATTTAGGAATAGATTTTTCGTGGGGTGGTTGTGAAAATTCACCAGTTACTTCTATTGCCGCTGGTGTTGTTGTGACAGCAGTTACTGATATTAGTAAATGTCCTACATGCGGTTATGGTAGGTATGTTGTTATTTCACATGATGTAGATGGTGATTCAAAACCTGATTATTATAGTTTATATGCCCATTTAAATACTGTGAGTGTCAAAGAAGGAGATAAGGTTGATCCTGGTGAAAAAGTAGGTTTGATTGGAAGTACAGGTAGTTCTACTGGGGCCCACTTACATTTTGAAATTTGGGATAAAGATAAAAGAAAAATTAACCCTGAACCAATTCTCAATGGTATTGCCCAAGGTATAGGTAACCCTTTAGCAGGTGGTATGACTTGTAATATGTATACTAGTGAGCAAATTAAAGCAAAAGAAGATATGCTAAAGAGTAAAGTTGCTGCTGCTGGTTATGGTACCCGAGCAGGTGCTGTTGCTGCTGCCAAATATTTAACTAGTGATATAGGTGTTATAGTTCCATATTTTTATGGAGGTAAACATTTTAACGAAGGAATAAGTGCAAACTGGGGTTGCTCAAGAACAATAAATGCAAATGATGGTGGTACTAGCAAGCAACCTAATGGATCAAATTGGCCTGATGGATTAGATTGTAGTGGTTTTGTAGCTTGGTCAATAATAAATGGTGGATACAAGGGAAGTTACTTTCGAAATAATGCTCAAGGTTCTTCTAATCAAGGTAATTTGACTGATGATAAAGTAAATTCATCAGATCCAAGTGTTATTTCAAAAGTTAAAGCTGGAGATTTAATGTGGAATAGTGGTCATATTGGAATCATTATTGGTGTTGATGTGGGAAATTGTAAATACTATGTCGCAGAAGCTAAAGGTGCTGCATATGGTGTTGTAGTTACGAAAGAGCCGTGTACTAGTAATAGATTTGAAAAAATAATATTGATGGATGACTTTTATAATAATTCAGAACGTAAAACGGAGGTAACTAAATGAAAAAAATATTTAAGTTAATAACATTATTTCTATTTATTATAATATTAAGTGGTTGTAGTGCTGATTATAACTTAGTTATTGATGAAAATAATATGGTTACTGAAAAAATTAAAGTTACTATTCCAAATGAAATAATATTACAAGGAAACGAAGATATTGAACTTTTTCTAAAGAATAGAATTGAATCATATAAGACAATTAGAAGTTATAAAAATTATTTATATGATAGTGGAATAGGAAAAAACAATTCCTTTATTGAGATGACTATGAAATATAAAACTTTAAATGATTATTCAAAATCTCCTATTTTAAACACTATATTTGAAAATTTAACTGTTGTTGAAAATGATAAGTTTACTTCTATTAAAACTGTAGGAAATTATTATTATGAAAATATTTTTGGAGCAGAAAAAACAGATGAGAGTGGTTTGGAAGCAGGATCACCTACTCAAATAAATATGGAAGATGTAAACATTACTATAAAAATACATAATAAATTAATTGAAAGTAACGCTGATATTGAAGATGAAAAAAATAATATATATACTTGGAAGTTAGATCCAGGTTCAAAAGAAGAATATATATATATAAAGTATAGTGATGAGAAAAGATATGATATAATATTTAAAGATTTTATTAGCAATTACTCTGCTATAATTATACTTGTCAGTGTTGTTGTTGGTATTGTTTTAGGAGTATTTCTAATTATTTTAGGAAAACATTCAATAAATAATAAAATATGATGTAGGAGGAACAAGATGAAATTTAAATTTAGAGCAGAACCTAAAGATTGGCTTATATTTATAATATTTTGTATTGTGCTATTATATATGGTAGCTATCGCAGTACTTAATATTTCTTCATTCGCTGATGTAGGCTTATTACATGGATTTAATCCTTTCCCAGCCTTTACATCAGAATTTATAGGGCCAACGTTAGTGTTTTTCTTCTTTGCGTTAATCGCAATTATGATGAGTGTATCTTCCTATTTCTTTGAACGAGAAAAGGGTCTTGGTATATCAACTGGTGCTAAAAAGGAAAAAGGATATTCAAGATGGTCAACAGATCGTGAAATGAAAAGGGAACTTAGTAAAGTTTATCCTTCACAATCAACTTCACCAGTTGCTGGGATACCAATAATAAATAATGGTAAAGAAATATGGGTTGATGATGGTGAATATCATAGTTTAGTTATCGGAGCTACTGGTTCTGGTAAAACAGAAATGATGGTTCAACCGATGGTTAAAATATTAGCTAAAAAGGGTGAATCAATGATCATTACTGACCCTAAAGGCGAAATATATGAAAGAAATGCTAATGAATTACGTGAAAAGGGATATAATATTGTATTATTAAATTTCCGTGATCCACAAAAAGGTAACTCATGGAATCCATTATCTTTACCATATAAATTGTTTAAAGAGGGAAATCCTGATAAAGCTAATGAATTATTAGATGACTTAGCAATGAATATTCTTTATGATGAAGCAGCACAAGGACAAGATCCTTTCTGGGAAAAAACATCAGCAGATTACTTTGCAGGATTATCTTTAGCTTTATTTGAAGATGCTAAAGAAGATGAAATTAATTTAAATAGTATTAATCTAATGACTACTGTTGGTGAAGAAAAATATGGAAACAGTATATATATGAAGGAATATTTTAGTGATAAGAATCAAACTTCTCCTGCATATATAAATGTTGCTAGTACATTAATGGCTCCTAATGAAACAAAGAGTAGTATTTTATCAGTATTTAAACAAAAAATTAAACTATTTTCATCTCGTGAAAATCTATCTGAAATGCTTTCAAGAAGCGATTTTGATATGAAAGATATAGGTAGACATAAAACTGCAGTCTTTATTGTAGTACAAGATGAAAAAAAAACATATCATTCATTGGTAACCATTTTTATTAAACAATGTTATGAAACTTTAATTGATGTGGCACAAGAAAATGGTGGTAAGTTACCATTTAGAACTAATTTTATTTTAGATGAGTTTGCTAATATGCCTCCTTTAAAAGATGTAACAACAATGGTTACGGCTGCTCGAAGTAGAGATATAAGATTTACCTTTATTATTCAAAACTTTGCTCAATTATATCAAGTATATGGTAAAGAAAATGGAGAAACTATTAAAGGTAACTGTGGTAATATTATTTATTTAATAAGTAGTGAAATTGCTGCCTTAGAAGAAATAAGCAAGATGTGTGGAGAAGAAAAATCTAAAGAAAAAGATAAAACAGTATCTACACCACTTGTCACAGTCAGTGATTTACAAAGATTAAAAAAATGGTCAATAGTAATTATTCGTACTAGAATGATGCCATATAAAACAGAAATGACACCAAACTTTAAACTGGAAAGTATGAATGCTTGGGGTAAAAAGTATGATAAAGCTATTTATCCTATTAGAACTAAAAATTCTGTTGAAGTATTTGATATAAAGAAATTTGTTGAAGAAAAGAAAAAGGATAAAGAAAACAAATTAATAAATTCATTGACTGACCATTCTTCTTCTGGATCATCACAAAATATAACCCCTTCAATCCTAAAAAATAATGACATGGGTATGGGTGGCTTAAATATGGATGATTTAGTAAAGAGAATTGATGCTAAAATAGCGGAATTGGAAGAAGAAGATCGTCGTGAAGCTGAAAAGAGAAAAACTGAATCTGAGGTAAAAACTAAAGTTACAGCCCCACCAAAAGAAGAGCCAAAAATTATCACGATTCCTCCTATCAAAGAGGAACCTAAAAAGATTGAAACAGAAGTTCCAACTATTGAGGAAGAATTTAAGGTTGTTAAGAGACCAAAAATTAAGAGAGAAATTAAACCGGAAATCGAAAAAGTTGAACAACCTAAGACTAAAGAACCAATTGAAGAAAAGAAAAAAATTGAAAAAGATCCAGTTGCGGATATACCTAAAAACAAATCAACTATTACTGATGATCAATTCTTTGATGACTTCTTTAGTGAAGACGAATAAATTAACTCACTTTGTTTCCCCCTCATATAATACTGTAGGGTGGTTAAATGAATATTTCTATATCAGAATTATTAAAATTAAATAATATTTCAATAATTGATATAAGAAGTACTGAAAATTATAATAGTAATCACATTCCAAATTCAAAAAATATACCATGTGATGTATTAATTAATAATCCTAGCAAATATTTAACAAGAAATCAAAAGTATTATATATACTGTCAAAAAGGTATAAAGAGTTTAAGATTATGTAATTTATTAAACAGTTTAGGATATAAAACAGTAAATATTATTGGAGGATATGAAAATTGGATTTTAGAAAAGTAAGATGTATCTTACTTTTTTAATATACTATGAAAGTTCATTTTCGAAGCAATAAAAACTTGTTATTCATACCTGAATGGTATAAAATATTGGTCTTAAAACTATCTTTAAAATATTGAACAAAAACGTATACAAACAAATGTACGTGTGGTATAATTAAACCAAGAAAGGATAGTGATGTTTATGAAAATATATAAAGCATATAAGTTTAGACTGTATCCTAATAACGATCAAAAAGAATTAATTAACAAAACCTTAGGATGCACTAGATTTATATATAATCACTATCTGTCTAAAAAGAAAAGGTTGTATGAAGAATCAAAAACAAAAATATCATGCTATGAGTGTATCAAAGATTTAACTAATCTTGGTAAAGAATA
>Ga0265294_10002793_pt1 | contig 22693 bp, 17 predicted proteins | sample MunlanPumphouse3_FD_192504 | JGI IMG/M metagenome (GOLD analysis project Ga0265294, IMG submission 192504) | Groundwater microbial communities from a municipal landfill in Southern Ontario, Canada - Pumphouse #3 | ecosystem: Environmental > Aquatic > Deep subsurface > Groundwater | place... | reverse complement strand
ATAACTTTGCTGATGTTTGAGAGGGATATTTTATTTTCGCTCGCGAACTTGCCGAAAGCGCCGTAAATCGACGCCACGGGATCCGTCGCCTTTACGCTGAGCGGGGTGAGGAGGGTTTTCCCGTTAAACCCCACTATTTTTGTGGTGCTCCCCCCGACGTCAATGCCGACTATAATAGCCATTTTATACCCGTCCTTTTTTTATGAAAAATAAACTGTTAAGCAATTTTACTTGCGATAATTAATTGAAAAACCTACCCTTTAATACTTGTTTATTAAGAGAACTGCAACCTTTTTGTTGGTTTCGCTTGCGGCTGTTAATTGAAAAACCTATCCTTTAATACTTCCTAATTAAGAGAACGCAACCTTTTTGGTGATTTCGCTTTAGCGAAATTGCGGTTGTTGAAACCGCAAAACCAAAAAGTTGCCCATCGCAAGATTTATCTTTTAATACTTGTTTATTAAGAGAACTGCAATCTTTTTGTCGGTTTCGCTTTAGCGAAATTGCAGTTGTCTAAACTGCAAAGACAAAAAGTTGCCCATCGCAAGATTCACCTTTTAATACTTGTTAATTAAGAGAACGCAACCTTTTTGGTGATTTCGCTTTAGCGAAATTGCGGTTGTTCAGACCGCAAAACCAAAAAGTTGCCCATTTAATTAATATTTTCAATATGAAAATATTTGTTAAATCTATTTTATATCATGCGATGTCCTTTGTCAACAATTCTACAAATTTATTGACAAAGTCGGGCCGCGATGCTATTATGATAAACGGAGGGAAATTTCTATGGGATACGACTTAGGCATTGATATCGGCGGGACAAGCATTAAAATCGGCGTGACGGACAACTGTCTCCGCCTTATATATAAGGACTCTTTCCCCACCCGTACAAAAGACGGCGAAAGAGCCATAATGGACGACTTAAAGGCAAAATGCCGCGAGATTAAGCAAAAATTTGATATTTCACACATCGGCGTGGGCTGCCCGGGCGACAAAGACGAGGCGAACGTCAGCATTTTACGGGCGGGCAACCTGCCGTTTATAAACCTCCCCATTGTTAAGGAGCTTGAGGAAATTTTTGAAAAAGACGTGTTCCTTGACAACGACGGCAACTGCGCGCTTATCGCCGAATGGCTTTGCGGCAGCGGCAAGGGGCTCGGCGACATGGTAATGGTCACAATAGGCACGGGGATTGGCGGCGGGTGTATTGTAAATCGCGGGATTTTACGGGGGGTTGACAACGACGGCGGCGAGTTAGGGCATTTTTCAATCGACCCCGGCGGCCTCGATTGCCCTTGCGGGCAAAAAGGCTGCTTCGAGCGCTTTGCCTCCGCGAGCGCCCTTATTGACGCGACCGTCAAGGCGGCAAGGTCAAACCCCGGCTCTTTGCTTTCCGCTTATTGTGAGAGGCAGGCGGTTGACGGCACCACCGTCTTTGCCGCGCTGCGGGACGGCTGCCGCGCCGCGGAGGGCGTGCTTGAGGAATACGGCGCTCGGTTGGCGACGGGGCTCAACGGGCTGTGTTATATTTTTGCCCCCGAACTTTTAGTGCTCGCCGGCGGGATAACAAAAGAGGGGGAAACCCTACTTCGCTTTGTCCGCCCTAAGCTTATCTTCCCGGAAAAAGTCAAAATCTCCTCCCTTGGCGGGGACGCGGGGATGCTCGGCGCGTCGCACCTTCATATATTCGCCGACTATTATCTGTCGCTTAGAAAACAATAAACCCATGGCGGAAAGGACTTGCTTTTAAATGATTAAAAATCGGTTAACCGCGGCTCTGACGGCGTTTTGCCTGTGTTTTGGGTTGGCGGCGGAGATTATGAATTTTGGCATCTTTGCAAAAGATGAGGTCTTTGCAAAAGGCGAGATTCTCGCTAAAAGCGGGGGGAGTGAAATGGACTATAACGGAGTAAAAGTGGCGTATGTGCCTATTGACAACCGCCCCGTCAACAAAGAGAGGGCGGAATACCTCGCCGCTTCGGCGGGGGTTGAGCTGATCCTGCCGCCGGAGGATTTATACCGCACCGCGCTTGATAACATGACCCCAAACGAAAACGGCACCACATACGGGGACAGAGAGGCCATTGTTAATTGGTTAAAATCCATTGACAGCGAGTGCGATTATTTTGTGCTCTCCCTTGACCAGCTTTTGTCGGGGGGGCTTGTCACGTCGAGGTGGTTTTCAAACAGCGACCTTTCTTTTGAGTATGAAATCGCCGACTATATCGCAAGCTTGTCCGAAAACAACACGGTGGTGCTGTTTGACACGGTTATGCGGCTCGCATCGACGGTGAATTATCAGGGGTATCAATCCGTCGAGTACGACAGGCTCCGCGTTTACGGCGCGGCTGCCCGGCAAACGCTTTCCCCGGAAAACCTAAGCGTGCAAAACATAATTGACGGCTACAGGTATGACGAAAACGGCGAGGTAATTCAGTCGTCGCTGCCAAATGAAAAAATCGAAAAATATCTTTCCTCGCGGGAAAGAAAGCTAAAACTCATTGACTATGTGCTGGAAAACGCCCTTGACAACATTGATTTTTGTTTTATCGGGGTTGACGACTCGTCAAACGGGGTGAATATCCAAACAAACGAGATTAACTATATACGCTCCAAAACCGGCGACAAGGGCGCTTGCTTTGCCGCCACCGACGAGTTAGGGCTTATGGGGATAACCCGCGTGTTGTCGCTCCTTTACGGGGGTACCGGCGTAAGCGTAACTTATTTCGGCGGCGCCGAGGACAGCATGGCGGACGGCTTTGACTTTGAAACGCTGCGGCAAAACGTAAACTCCCATATTTCCTCCCTTAACTGCGGCGTTACCAACGAGGGCGAAACATTATCGGTGCTTATATTCACCAACGCCAACCATTCCTCCGCCGCCGCGGCTTTAGTTGCCCGCGCGGCGTCAAACATTGAAAACAACATACCCACGGTGATAATCGACCCCACCTACGGCAGCGGGAACAAGGCGCTTGAGAGGTCGCTCGCGAACTCGGGGATTTCGCCGACGATGCTTTTGGCCTATTCAAACTGGAACACCGCCGGGAACGCCATGGGGCTCGCGCTCTCAAACGGAATCGCGCGGTATCTCTACCTCAAACGCTCGGCGAATATCACCGAAGAGAGCCATAGGGGCTTTTTAAAGGCGATAACTTTCTCATTCCTTAAAGATATTAGTTATAAACTTTACGGGTTTAGCATAAACAATCCAAGCTCTATGGAATTTCTCTCATACGGGTATCTTTTGGAAAAAATCAATTCGGGAAAAATGATAAGGAGCCTTTCGCCCTATTCCGACGGCTACCACGAAACCGCGGTTTGCTCAAACTTCCGTTACCCTTGGAACAGAACCTTTGAGATGACATTTGACATTAGCTTTAAATCGTTCTTGCCCGGTGACGCCGACCTTGACGGGAAAGTCAGCGTGAGCGACTATATACTCATAAAACTGGCGATGCTAAACCTCGCGAACCTTGACGGGGAGGCGAAAAAAGCCGCCGACATAAACGGCGACGGCAAGCTTAGCTCTCTTGATTATATTGCGGTGAGACTCCACTTACTGGGCATAAAACCGCTTGGGGAAGTTTAACTTTAATCCTCAAGGTTATGCCAGACGTTTTGAACGTCGTCGTTGTCCTCCAGCACGCTCAGCATTTTGTTAAACTTTAAAAGAATTTCCTCGTCATTTACAGCCACGCGGGTTGACGGTATTTTTTCAACTTCGGCGGAGAGCATCTCATAACCGAGCTCCCCTAACTTTCTCCTTACCTCGTTAAGGGTCTGGGGGTCGGTGTAAATTTCAAAAAAGACCTCATCGTTGTCAATATCTCCGCCCCGCGGGGGGAACAAAATATCGTCGCCGCCGCACTCAAGGGCGTCTTCCATAAGTTTATCCTCGTCTTTTACGTTTTGCCCCTCTATGACTATAACCCCTTTATCGGAAAACATAAACGACACGCAGCCGGTGGTTCCGAGATTCCCGCCGTATTTGTCAAAGTTGTGGCGCATATCTGCAGCGGTGCGGTTGCGGTTGTCGGTCGCCGTCTCCACTATTACCGCCACTCCCCCCGCGCCGTAGCCCTCGTAAAACACCCTTTCATACTTATCCGCATCACCGCCGGACGCCTTTTTAATGACCCGCTCAATGTTTTCGTTGGGCACGTTGTTTGACTTTGCCTTGGATATGAGCGCCTCAAGGCGGGAATTGGCGGAAGGGTCGGCGCCGCCTTCCCTGACGGCTATGGCTATTTCCCTGCCCATTTTTGTAAAAACGCTGGCGCGCTGGGCGTCGGCCTTTTCTTTTTTATGCTTTATATTGCTCCACTTGGAATGCCCTGCCATAAAAACCCTCCTAAATCTCTTGCGTCTTTGCCATGCCTATCAAATCAAGGCAGCTCCCCGCGATTTGCAAAAACTTCTTTGTCAGAGTTATTCTGAACCCTTTCGCGTCCTCCGGCGCCCTTATTATCGGCGAGGAGTGATAAAACTGGTTAAAAACCCCGCAGGTGTCAAGCAGATAGCGGGTGATTACAGACGGCTCGTAATCCTTGAGCGAAGATCTTATTTTGTCCTCAAAGACGGAAAGCTGCATGATAAGGCGTTTTTCCCCGTCATTCGGCGAATAAGAGCAAATTATGCTTACCTCATCCCCGCCGCACTTGCGGATCACGCTTGCCGCTCTCGCGTATGTGTACTGGAGATACGGCCCGGTGTCGCCCTCAAACGACAGCGCGGTGTCCCAAGAAAAGTCCGCGTCTTTTATCCGCGCCGCGGAAAGCCCGCCGAACACCACCGCTCCCACGCCGACGGCAACGGCGGTCTCGCGCTTGTTTTTTAAGTCGGGGTTTTTTTCATCTATTATTTTCTCGGCCTTTTCCACCGCTTGAGAGATAAGGTCGTCGAGATAAATAATGTTCCCCGTCCTTGAGGCAAGCTTTTCACCCCCGAAAGACATTGTGCCGTATGGAACGTGGACTAAGTCTCCCGCCCAGTCATAGCCCATAAGCTCAACTACTTTAAACCACTGGGCAAAGTGAAGCGACTGCCCGGCGGAGGTGACATAGACGCATTTGTCAAAGTCATACTCCTGCTTGCGCCATTTCGCCGCGGCGATATCCCTTGTGGGGTAAAGCGTTGAGCCGTCGCTTCTTAAAATCAGCGCGGGGGGCATGTTATAGTCCGAAAGGTAGACCACGCTCGCCCCGTCGTCTGTCTTTAGCAGGCCTTTTTCCCGGAGTTCCTCAACCACCGCCGGCATGTAATCGGTATAAAACGACTCGCCGGTAAATGAGTCAAAGCTTATTCCCAGTATTTCATAAACCTTCATATATTCGTTCAGCGACACTTCTTTAAAAAGCCGCCACAGCTCTAAATACTCTTCGTTGCCCTTTTCAAGGGAACTGAACGCCGCGCGGGCGGAGTCTTCAAGGCTTTTATCGTTTCGCGACTCCTTGTTATAGCGGGCGTAGATTTTCTCAAGCTCGATAACCCCATCCGACAACACTTTTTCTCTTGACGACCACATTTTAAAAGCGCAGATAAGCATGCCGAAATTGGTTCCCCAGTCGCCGAGATGGTTTATCGCCACCGTTTTATAGCCGCATAGGTTAAAAATATTCCTAAGCGCGTTGCCGATAACTGTCGTGCCGATATGCCCCAAGTGAAACTTTTTGGCGATATTAGGGGAACTGAAGTCAAGGCAGACAGTCTTCCCCTCCCCGAGCTTGGAAAGACGGCTTATGTCGCCGAGCTCATCTATAAGCGAGCGGAAAAGTTCATCGCTGAAATACAAATTGACATACCCCGAAACAGCCTTAACCTCGCTTATTTCTTTTATCTTTTTTTCATCCGCCAACTCGGACAGCGACCTCGCGACAGTCAGGGCGATTTCGCCGGGGGGTGTTCTAAGGGCTTTGGCTAGCCGAAAACAAGGCAGGCAAAGCTCCCCGTTTTTCGGTTCGGCGGGAGACTCAAAAAGCGGGAATATTTCATTTTCGCCAACCCCGCCGCCGAACATGTCCGAGACAAGGCGGGCGAGACGCTTTTTTAAAGAAGTGATTTGTTCCATTTATTGCCGTTCCTTTTATATTTGTATATTTATTCTAACACAAGCGGCAGTGTTTTTCAATACAAAGATAGTCATATGGAACTGCCCGACGAAATAATTTTACGTTATTATGTCTATTAACTATTGAATTCGGGGGAAAATTAATTTATAATTGAAGAAGATTATTTTTTGGGGGTTGTTTTACGGTGAACAGTTGCAACTATAGTATATACAAAGTAGTCGTCACGCCGCTGCAAACCAATTGCTATATATTAAAATCCAAAACCACAAAAAACGCCCTTGTCATAGACCCGGGCGGGGACGCCGCCAAAATTAAAGAAAAGCTTTATAAAATCGGCGCCTCGCCAAAGGTGATACTCCTAACCCACGGGCATTTCGACCATATTCTCGCGACCGACGACATAAGAACAAAGCTTACAGAGGTGGGAATCCACGCTCTTGACGAAAACATGCTTTATGAAAAAGATTTTTTCTCCACAATGATGGAGGGCGACCCCCGCCCGCTTCTAAAAGCCGAGCATGTTTTCCGCAAAGAGAAAAACTATAAGATAGACGAGTTTGAGTTTACCCTCCTCCACACCCCCGGCCACACAAAGGGTTCGGTTTGCTATATCTTTGAAGACTGTATTTTCACCGGGGACACGCTTTTTAAAAACAGCATGGGCACGACGGTGTTCGGCGGGGACGACACCGAGCTGAATAACTCGTTAAAGCGGCTTTACTTCTACCCGGGCGACTACGCCATACTCCCCGGGCACGAGGGCGTGACCACGCTTTCGGAAGCCAAACGAAATAATCCCTTTTTGCGCAAGTTCGCGTTATAAAAGGGAATTATAAAAGCACGGACAAAAATAAAGTATAAAAGGCGGTGCGTTACGATACAAAAATCACAAAATATATACGACTTCGCCTTTAACGCCGCCGCGAAAGCTGTTTTTGTCGGGGAAGCCGCCGCCGGCAAGACCTCGCACGCTTATCTCGTCGAGGGCGAGAAAGGCTTTGGAAAAGACTATTTCGCCCGCTTTGCCGCCGCTTCGCTGCTTTGCCTTTCGGGGAACCCCCCCTGCGGGGAATGTTCCGCCTGCAAAAAGGCGGCGCAGTCTTCCCACCCCGACTTATTTGTGTTTTCCCCCGAAAAAGAGGGGAGCCAGATAACGGTGGGAATGGTCAGGGAAATAAAAAAAACAATATTTCTTCTCCCGAGCGAATCGGAAAAAAAAGTGTATATAATCAAAGAGGGGCAAAAAATGAATATCCCGGCGCAAAACGCGCTGCTGAAGTTTTTGGAAGAACCCCCCGCGTCTTCGGTGATATTTATATTGACCGAAAAAAAGGAATCCCTCCTCCCCACCGTTGTTTCACGGTGCAGGATAATCTCGCTTTCCCCCTCCCGTCCGGAGGAAATAGCAGGCTGGCTGAAGGGCGCCTTCCCGAAAAAAACCGAGGAAGAAATTGAGTCTGCCGTTATGATCTCGGGCGGGAGCCCGGGCAGGGCAAAGGACGCGCTGAGTAAGTCAACCGCCTTTTCAAGGTCGCTTCAAAAAGATGTCTTTGAGTTTTCCGATTTGGTTTTTTCCCAAAGCGGCGGGGGTAAATCCGCGCTTGTTATGTTCTTTAAGCAAAGGAAATACGACAGAATCAAAGCGAAGGCTTTTCTTGAACTTATGCTTTCACAAATTGAAACGCTGATTTTTAAAAACAATTTAAACAAAGGGGGTAACAACAACAATAACAATAATAACGGGGAAAACAATAATTTTAAGCTTGTCCATGTCGCCGAGGAGGCGCTCGGGGCGTATGAAAAGCTAAACGCGAACAGCAATATCAACCTGACGCTGGCAGCTTTCGCGTCAAGAGCGGCGGGGCTGTTATAATCGCCTTGGCAAATACCTATATTTTTAAGGATGAACACAATATGAGCACAATAGAAATTGAAAACGAAAAAAAATTCAGATACCATAAAAACAAAAATCAAAAAAGCGACAACGGAAGTTATATCGGCGGATGTTCGGCGGTCTCCCCGGTCGCGGAGGCCGAAGATATAAACGCGGTAAACGAAAAAAACGCCAAAGACGGCGGGGTGGAAATAATCGGCGTGAGGTTCAGAAACGCCGGAAAGGTTTATTATTTCTCACCAAACGGGCTGGACTTTGAGTTCGGCGACCATGTGATTGTCGAAACGGTCCGCGGTATGGAGTACGGGCAGGTCACTATTCCAAACAAAGTCCTGCCGGAATCGGAAATATTCAACCCGCTGAAACCCGTTATCCGCAAAGCCGACACCGCCGACGCCGAAAAAGACAAAGCCAACCGCGCGCTTGAGGCGGAAGCGAGGCCGGTTTGGGAGGAAAATGTCAAAAAAAACAGCCTTGTGATGCAGCTTGTCGATATTGAATACACATTTGACAACGCCAAGCTGATTTTTTACTTCACCGCCGACGGCAGGGTTGATTTCCGCGACCTTGTCAAGGATTTAGCGTCGATCTTCCGGACGCGTATCGAGCTGAGGCAGATAGGCGTAAGAGACGAGGCGCGGCTTATCGGGGGTATCGGGGTGTGCGGGCGGCCGTTTTGCTGCAAGACGTTTTTAACCGATTTCAGCCAAGTTTCAATTAAAATGGCGAAAGAGCAAAACCTTTCGCTGTCTTCCTCAAAAATTTCCGGCACCTGCGGGCGGCTTATGTGCTGTCTTCGCTTTGAGCACGACGTTTATGAAAAAGAATACGCCACCTTCCCCAAGGTTGACTCTATCGTGTCAACAAGTTTTGGAAAAGGGGTCATTGTGGAGTCTAACTTCCTAACCGGGAAGATAAAGGTTAAAATGAGCGACGCTGTCGGGAACTTTAAAAGCTTTACGCCGGGCGAGGTGAAAATTATCGGCTGTTTGAGGACTGAAAACAATATTGACAAATCGCTGCTCGAGCTTGAAGACAAATAAAAAGGAGACTTAAACCGTGGTTTTTTCTTCGCTTATATTTATATTCGCCTATCTCGCCACCCTCATGGTCCTTTATTTTATAATCCCGAAAAAATTCCGCATAACGCTTCTTTTTATTTACAGCCTTGTGTTTTACGGCTGGGGGGAACCGCTGTTTATCGGCGTTATGGCAGTCTCAATCGCCTCCGCGTATGGTTTTGGCTTTTTAATCGCCAAGCATGCCGGTGAGGGCGGGGACAAAAAAAAAGCGAAGATTTATCTCGCTTTATCCCTTTCCTCAAACCTTGTTTTTCTTTTATTTTTTAAATACGCCAACTTTTTTATAGCAAACTTTTCGCTTATCCCCGCGTTTTCCTCGCTGGGGACAATTTCTTGGCTTAAGCTCCCCATCGGGATTTCGTTTTATACTTTTCAAATCATGTCTTATTCCATTGACGTCTACCGGGGCGACGCGAATCTTCAAAAAAATATCGTGCCTTTCGGCGCGTATGTCACGCTTTTTCCTCAGCTTATCGCCGGGCCTATCGTGAGATACAAAGACATAGACGACCAGCTTGTGGCGCGGGAAGAAAACATTGACAAATTCGCCGCCGGGGCGAGAAGATTCGTGGCGGGAATGGCGAAAAAAATCCTCCTTGCCGATTCGGCGGCGGGGGCGGCGAGGTATTACGCCACCGCCATAAAGCTTGACCCCACGGCGCTTGGCGGGTGGATACTTATGCTGTCTTTTACCTTCCAGATTTACTTTGATTTTTCGGGGTATTCGGATATGGCTATCGGTCTTGGGAAAATGTTCGGGTTTGAGTTTCTTGAAAACTTCGACTACCCGTATATTTCAAAATCCATAACCGAGTTCTGGCGGCGCTGGCATATCTCGCTTTCCACTTGGTTTAAAGAATATGTCTATATCCCGCTCGGCGGCAACCGCAAGGGCATAAAACGGCAGCTGCTTAATATAGCCGCCGTCTGGCTGCTCACCGGGTTCTGGCACGGCGCGAGCTGGAACTTTATTGTCTGGGGCGGGTATTTCGGTTTGATTCTAATTTTGGAAAAGCTGTTTTTACTTAAGCTGCTTAAAAAAATTCCCGCGTTTTTTTCGCATTTTTACGCTCTTTTCTTTATTTTGTTCGGCTGGCTGATTTTTTATTTCACCGATTTCGGCGAGGGCATAGCCTGCCTTACCGCGATGTTCGGCGGCGCGCCCTTGTCAAGCCCCACGGCGGTTTATGACTTTTTGCGGTTTTTGCCCATGTTCGCCATTTGCGCCATAGCCTCCACGCCAATACCGAAAAGGCTGTTTTATTACTTTGAGGAAAAGCTTACGCTTTTTGCCTACGCCTCGCCCGCGATTATGGGAGCCGTGTTTATGCTTTGCGTGGCTTATATGGTTAACTCAACTTACAGCCCGTTTCTTTATTGGATGTTTTAAGGGGGATTGGTAAATGAAAAACAAAAGGCTTATCAATATAATTACAACAGTAGTTTTTTTAGGGATTATCTTTAGCTTTTCTTTCGCGTTTGTAATAAAACCGGGGAATATTTCGTCTTCCAAAGAGCGGAGGTATTTGCAAACCCTCCCGGTCTTTACCTTTGAAGAGTTGAAGACCGGCAAGTTTTCAAGTCAAATTAACGAGTATCTAAACGACCAGTTCCCGCTGCGGAACGCTTTTGTGGCGGTTGAGTGCGGCGCGGAGAAACTTCTCCTAAAGCGCGAGAACAACGGGGTGCTGTTCGGCAGAAACGGACAGCTCGCGGTAAGGCTGTTCCCCGCCTATGACGGCAAACTGCACGGGGAAGTAAACGGAATAGCTTATTCCCCGCCGCACACCGATTTGTTTTATAAAGACGCTCTCACTGCCCAGCTCGGCGTTCTTAGTGAATTTTCAAACAAACTTGCCGCCGAAAACATCCCTTTGTCCGTTATCCTGCCGCCAAGAACAATTGATGTCGCGGGGAGCGCATTTGACTATCCCTCCGATAACAGCGACAGGCTTATCGCTTTTGTGAGGGAGAAAACACAAAAAATAAACCTTGTCGATATTTATTCCGAATTCAGGGAGAGATACGACAACGGGGAGTATATATATTACAAGACCGACCACCACTGGACAACGCTGGGCGCTTACTACGCTTATGTTGAAGTTATGAAATCATTTGGAATGGACTACTATGAAAAAGAAGACTTTGATATTCACGCCGCGACGGTAAACTTTCTCGGCACCACTTTTTCAAAGTCCGGCTTTTCTTCCTTTACACCCGATACCATTGAGTACTGGACGCTAAGGGAGCTCCCCCCCGAAAACTTTACCACGATAATTTATAAAGGCAGAACTTCGGAAATCGAAAACAGTTTTAGCGGTTTTTATGATTTTTCTTATCTACAGAAAAAAGCCGATATTCCCGATGAATACGGCCTTTTCCTCTCCGGCACCAACGCCGTCACCCGTATAAGCTTGACAGACGGCTCGCCCCGCCCCGCGCTTATGCTTTTTAAAGATTCTTTCGCGCTGTCGCTGGCTCCCTTTTTGGCGCTTCACTTTGATATTGTGATGCTTGACTTAGCCCAAGCGCGGGACATTCTTCTTGCCGGGAACACATTCCGCGCGGACGCGGCGCTTGTCTGCGCCAACTTTGAAAACCTTGTCACTTCGGGGGCTTTGTCCCAGCTTAGAAACGCGGCGGGGCTTTTTTCCGAATAACTTTGAAACAAACATATAAACGGCGCGAAAAAGGACTCAGCGTTGAGTCCTTTTTTTTGTCTGTTTCATTTTTGTTATAATCGCCCGTCTGGTCACAAGCCCGATAAAAATATCCCTGTCGTCAATAATGGGGACAAAGTTCTGGAGCGCCGCCATTTGGAATAGCTCTTCCTCGGACACGTTTACCGAAACCGGCTTGTACTTGTCTTTGTCGATAACGCCCCCGATAGTTTTGGTTTCTGTCTCTTTTAGGATTTGCGGGTTGTTTTCTTTAATGAGATCAAACAAAGGCCAAAGAAAACTTCCCTCGCTGACAATGCCTATGTACCTGCCCTCCCGGTCAATGACGGGAACCGCGGAAAAATGGGTGTTTCTAAGCTTTTCCAACCCCTGTCTTATTGTGAAATCGTCATAGAGGTAGACCACGCTTGACTTGGGTGTCAGATAAAAAGCCGCGTTCATCGCATTACCCTCCCTCCCAGTACATATTACCCTAAAAAACCGAAGAGGTAAAGAATAAAGTTGTTAATAATTATCCCGCGGGTATAAATTTATTTGCCTCTTTTTTGTATAAAAGCGTACAATGACTTTAGCCTGTTATAGCTAAAAAGGCTTAAGACCGAAACCGCAAGCCCTTTTATAAGCGTAAAGGGGAGGTTGAAGATCAAAAGCGCGCTTTTCAGCGACCCGACGGACGGGAGAATGGCCGAGTACGCCTTTAGAATCTCGTCAATCGGCATCATTTTGGAATAAACGGGGTAAACGATATATAAGTTCGCGGGGAAGCTTATCGCCGCCATAACCGCGCTCCCCGCGAGGCAGGCAAGAAGACTGCCTTTAAAGCCGGGCTTCTTTTTATAAATAATCCCGGCAACGCTGACAAAGCTCGCGCCAAGGATAAAATTAGCGATCTCGCCCACCCCCGCCGAGTAAGACGCCGAGAGCTTAAGCAAGTTTTTAATAAGACAAACCGCCACCCCCTCGATCGGCCCGAAAGCAAACGCGGCGATAAGCGCGGGGAATTCCGAAATGTCCATTTTTATAAATCCCGGCATAAGCGGCACGGGGAATTCGAGCAGCATAAGCACAAACGCGATGGCGGAAAGCACGGCGACGGTGGTTATTTTTTTTATTTTTTCTTGAATTGTCACATTAATTCCTCCGGTAAACTAAATTTCGCGAGCGTCTCACGCAGTTGGCCAAAGTCTTCATAAGACGGCAGGCTTAAATATATCGCCACCCGCTTTGCCGGATGCGCGAAGATTTTCTCCCGCACGCAAAGGGGGTTGCCATAGTCTTTCCCGGACGAGGAATATATCACCCCGGCGTATCCGCCGGCGTTTTCGCCGGTATCGTTCTCATTTTCGCCATCCGCGTCAAAAACCTCAAACTTATGCTCTTCGGCGAGCTTTTCAAGGTCAAGAGACAAAAACCCCTCCCTTGAGTAATACGCGGTGAAATAAAGGCTGTTTATGTCAAGGTGAATTTCCCCCAGCCCGTGGATTGTGATGACGGGAGCGGGGTAATACCTGATTGGTTTTTCGCCCGACAAGTGAAAGTTATACCACCCCCACGAGCAGTCGAACCCCCCCGAAACAAGCTCGCTCTCAAGCCTGTTTGCCTTTTCGTGGAGCTTTTTATAAACCTCGTTGAGAAGCCCGAAAGTGTCAAAACCGTTTTTTTTCACGATATCACTCCTTAAAATATATTTTGACCAAAAGAAAAGCGCCCTCTGTAACAGGGGGCGCAAAAACACCGATGTGCTATTCACTTCTCTTATCCGGACTATACCGTCGGTACGGGAATTCCACCCGTTCGGCGCGAAACCGCGTTAGCTGACTTTGACAGCCGGTGGGGAATTGCACCCCGCCCCGAAGTATAAATTATTTAATTATTCTATTATACGCTATGATATTTAGTTGGCTACTTCAACCACAACGCCCGAGCCGACGGTTCTGCCGCCCTCGCGGATAGCGAACCTTAAGCCTTTTTCAATGGCGATAGGGGTGATAAGCTCAACCGACATGCTGACGTTGTCGCCGGGACGGCACATATCAACGCCCTCGGGGAGGGTTATCACGCCCGTGACGTCAGTTGTTCTGAAGAAAAACTGAGGGCGGTAGTTTGTAAAGAAAGGCTTGTGGCGCCCGCCTTCTTTTTCAGTAAGGACATAGACCTGACCCACAAATTTGAGGTGGGGGCGGATTGTCCCGGGCTTTGCCAAAACTTGGCCTCTTTCGATCTCGTTCTTTTCAACGCCGCGGAGGAGACAGCCCACGTTGTCGCCGGCTTCGGCGAAATCGAGCAGCTTGCGGAACATTTCAAGACCGGTGATAACGGTCGGCTTGGCTTTTTCCTGAAGACCGACAATTTCGACGTTGTCGTAAACCTTAACGGTGCCGCGCTCAACTCTGCCCGTGGCGACGGTGCCGCGGCCGGTGATGGAAAATACGTCCTCCACAGGCATAAGGAAGGGGAGTTCGGATTTTCTGTCGGGAGTGGGGATAAAGCTGTCGACGGCGTCCATGAGTTCACGGATCGGCGCGTAAGCCGGGTCTTCGGGGTCTTTTGACTCGGCGCTGAGCGCTTCGCGGGCCGAGCCGCGGATTATCGGGGTGTCGTCGCCGGGGAAGCTGTACTCGGAAAGAAGCTCGCGGATTTCCATTTCGACTATCTCAAGGAGTTCCTCGTCGTCTACAAGGTCGGTTTTGTTGAGGAAAACGACCATCGCGGGAACGCCCACCTGCCTTGCGAGGAGTATGTGTTCGCGGGTCTGCTGCATAGGACCGTCCGAGGCGGCGACCACAAGAATGGCGCCGTCCATCTGCGCCGCGCCCGTGATCATGTTTTTAACATAGTCGGCGTGACCCGGGCAGTCGACGTGAGCGTAATGGCGGTTGGCTGTCGAGTATTCGACGTGACGAGTGTTGATCGTTATGCCCCTTGCTTTTTCTTCCGGAGCGTTGTCAATAAGGTCATAGGGTAAAAATTCAATGGATTTATCGGCGAGAGCGAGTGTTTTTGTTATCGCCGCGGTGAGCGTCGTCTTACCGTGGTCGACGTGACCGATAGTGCCGATATTAATATGCGGCTTTGTTCTTTCAAATTTTGCTTTTGCCATTTTTATCCTCCTAAAAAGATAATAAATAATTTTTAATTATTTTTTTAATTTAATTTCTTTATTTTTAATTTTTATTTTTAGCTAAAATGTACGCGGCAAGCCGCGAACCACCCTAAACATACAATGAATATAATCGTATAGACCTATTATATAGAATTTTTACCACAAGTCAAGGACTTTTTAAAAATTAAATGCGGTTTGACGCGTTTGGGGCGTTTTTCTAATAGTCCGCGGGCTTGGAAACGCAAATCTGGTCTTGAATCGACTTCGGCACTTCGGCGTAATGGCTGGGCTGCATTGTGTAAACCCCCCTGCCCTGAGTTTTGACCTCATATCGGTGGCGTAGCCGAACATATTAGACAAAGGCACGAGCGCCGCTATTTGCGAAACGCCGTTCGCGGGTTCAAGGTTTGTGATATTCCCGCGCTTTGACACAATGTCGCCGATCACTTCCCCGGTGTATTCGTCGGGGCAGATGACAGCCACCTGCATGATAGGTTCGGTGAGCGTCGGGCTTGCTTTTTGCATGGCGGCTCTGAAAGCCATGGAACCCGCAATCTTAAACGCCATTTCCGACGAGTCTACCTCGTGGTAAGAGCCGCCCTCAAGCGTCGCTATAACATCAACCACGTTATAACCCGCGAGCACGCCGGACATCATCGCGCCCTTAATGCCCTCTTCCACGGCGGGGATATACTCGTTTGGAATGTCGCCGTCGCGGACGTTGTCGATAAACTCAAAGCCCTTGCCTTTTTCATTGGGCTCTATGCTGATTATGACGTGTCCGTACTGGCCGCGCCCGCCCGACTGACGGATAAATCTCCCCTCCGCCCTTGCTTTTTCGCGGATGGTTTCTTTATAGGAAACCTGCGGGCTTCCCACGTTGGCTTCTATTTTGAATTCTCTCAGCAGCCTGTCCACGATAATTTCAAGGTGGAGTTCTCCCATGCCGGCGATAATGGTCTGACCCGTCTCGGTGTCGGTATAGGTCTTGAATGTTGGGTCTTCTTCCATAAGGTCCGTCAGCGCGAGCGACATTTTCTCCTGCCCGGCTTTGGTCTTGGGCTCTATCGCCACTCTTATGACGGGTTCGGGGAATTCCATCGATTCAAGGATTATCGGGCGTTTCTCGTCGCATAGGGTTTCCCCCGTGGTTATGTTTTTGGCGGATATAATGGCGGCGATCTCACCCGCGCCTATCACGTCGATTTCTTCCCTGTGGTTGGCGTGCATAAGCACAATCCGCCCGAGCCGCTCTCTTTTACCCCGAATGGGGTTATACAAAATGTCGCCGGTTTTTGCCTTGCCGGAATAAACCCGGATATAGCAAAGCTTGCCCGCCACAAACGGGTCAGTCATAATCTTAAACGCCAGCGCCGAGAACGGTTCGTCCTCGCTCGCTTTTCTGTGCTCTTCCCCGCCGGAAAGAGAATGCCCGTTAATCGGGGGGATATCCGCGGGGGAGGGCATATAGTCGACAATGGCGTCAAGCAGTTTCTGCACCCCTTTGTTTTTATAAGAGCTGCCGCAAAGCACGGGGATAAACTTGTTTGAGAGCGTGGCTTTTCTTATAACCGTCTTAAGCTCGTCGGAGTTTATTTCCTCGCCGTCAAGGTATTTTTGGAAAAGCCCGTCGTCAAACTCGGCGGCGTGCTCGATAAGATTCACGCGGTATTTTTCGGCGACCGGGACCATCTCCGCGGGGATTTCCCCCTCCAGCACTTCCATTCCCAGCCCGCCCGACGAAAAATAAGCCTTCATCTCGACTAAGTCGATAAGGCCGGAAAAATCGCCCTCCGCGCCTATCGGGATCTGAATGGGCACGGGGTTTGCTTTCAGCCTGTCGGCGAGCATTTCGACGACATGGAAAAAGTTCGCCCCCGTGATATCCATTTTGTTGATATACGCCATTCTCGGCACGCCGTACTTGTCGGCTTGCCTCCATACCGTTTCGGACTGGGGTTCCACCCCGCCTTTGGCGCAAAAAACTGCCACAGCACCGTCAAGTATGCGTAGAGAGCGTTCTACCTCAACGGTAAAATCCACATGTCCCGGAGTGTCGATGATATTAACGCGGCACCCTTTCCAGTGGCAGGTCGTGGCGGCCGAAGTTATGGTTATACCGCGCTTTTGTTCCTGCTCCATCCAGTCCATGGTGGCAGCGCCTTCGTGAACCTCCCCGAGCTTATGAGTTTTACCCGTGTAAAACAATATTCTTTCGGTTGTAGTGGTTTTCCCCGCGTCAATGTGCGCCATAATTCCAATGTTGCGCATTTTTTCAAGCGGGTATGCTTCCGTTAACGGCATGTTTTCTCCTTTCCGCTAATAGCGGAAATATTTTTCCGCTCCGCGCGGAGTAAAAATTAAGATAAATACAAATTATAAAATTTTTGCTTTTACCAGCGATAATGAGCGAACGCCTTGTTGGCGTCGGCCATTCTGTGAGTTTCGTCCTTCTTCTTGACCGCTCCGCCCAAATTATTGATAGCGTCAATAATTTCGGCCGCGAGCCTTTCGCTCATCTTCTTGTCGCTCCTTGACCTGGCGTAATTGATAAGCCAGCGGAGACCCAAGGTCTGTTTTCTGTCGGCGCGGACTTCCATAGGCACCTGATAGTTGGCGCCGCCGCGGCGGACAGCTTTGACCTCAAGATTGGGCATAATATTGTCAAGCGCTTTGCGGAACTGCTCCAAAGGGTCTTCTCCGGTCTTTTTCTTTACGATATCAAACGCCTCGTAAACGATTTTTTCGGCGACGCCCTTTTTGCCGTCGTACATTATGTTGTTGATAAGCTTTGTAACAAGCGTCGAATGATACAACGGGTCGGGGAGTATTTCCCTTTTAAAGCCATGCACTCTTCTTGGCACTTTTCTTCCCTCCTTCATTAGCGGCCGTGTGGCCTTGATGAGTTCACAGGTACTCGAAAACAAATTCCCGCAAGTGACAAAGTGCGATTACAACCCGCTTTAAGACAATAATTTGCCCATAGCAATGTTTTAATATATAAACCGCGCTTTTGACACGAACATTTTAGTTTTTCGTTTTACCGATGAATTAAACGTTATTTCTTCTTTGGATTTTTCGCGCCGTATTTTGAACGGCCCTGGTTTCTCTTGGCAACGCCCTGAGTGTCAAGGGTTCCGCGAACGGTGTGATAGCGCACGCCCGGGAGATCCTTAACCCTGCCGCCTCTGATTAAAACCACCGAGTGCTCTTGAAGATTGTGTCCTATGCCGGGGATATAAGACCAAACCTCAATGCCGTTGGTGAGCCTTACGCGGGCGACCTTCCTCTGAGCCGAGTTGGGCTTTTTGGGGGTTTTGATGGTCACCTTTGTGCAGACGCCGCGCTTTTGGGGCGAGGGCAGGTCGAGAGTGATGTTCTTAATCGAGTTTACGGATTTCATAAGAGCGGGCGAATTGGATTTGTAAGTGGATTTCTTCCTGCCGTGCCTTACCAGCTGGTTGAATGTAGGCATTGTTTCCCTCCTTTTTTTAATATTTTGCTTTTTCCGCAACGGAGTAATTATATATCAAACCCCTCTTTATGTCAAAGGAGTTATGATAGCTATAAGTGTAAATTATATATGAATAAACTTTTAAAAGTTTATCTGAGCTTCTTCGGCGTCATATATGCCGCCGTATTTGGAGCCGGTGTCAACCTCCACGCCGCGGTACAGCCTCATTCCCGTTCCGGCGGGGATAAGCTTGCCGATAATGACGTTTTCCTTAAGCCCCAAAAGTGGGTCGATTTTGCCCTTGACGGCGGCTTCGGTGAGAACCTTGGTGGTCTCTTGGAAAGACGCCGCCGACAAAAACGAGTCGGTGGAAAGCGACGCTTTGGTTATCCCGAGCAGCAGCGGCGTGCCTTCGGCCTCCATAAGCGGGGTGGGATGCCTGCCGCTGCCGTTGGCCTTTTTGATTTTGTCGTTCTCGGCGTCAAAATCCGCGACGTCGACCGCAGACCCCATAAGGAGATCGGTGCTGCCGGGGTTTTCAACCCTGATTTTTCTTGTCATCTGACGGGCGATTATCTCAATATGCTTGTCGGCTATCTCAACGCCCTGAATCCGGTAAACCTTTTGGATTTCCTTGATAATATAGGCGTAAACCGCGTCGAGCCCCGAAATTCGGAGAATATCACCCGGCGTTTCGGTGCCTTCGGTAAGCTTCTGGCACTTTTTGACCTTTTCGCCGTCCTCAACGATTATTTTAGTGATAAACGGCACGCTTGTGGCGCGTTCCTCGCCGGTATAATCGTCTTTTACAATGACTTGTTTTGTCTTTTTAACCTCGTCTATCCTTACGGTGCCGTCAAAGTCCGATAGCACGGCGGCTTTTTTCGGCCTGCGCGCCTCGAAGATTTCCTCCACCCTCGGAAGACCCTGAGTTATGTCGCCGCCGGCGACTCCGCCGGAGTGGAAAGTTCTCATGGTGAGCTGGGTTCCCGGCTCGCCAATCGACTGGGCGGCGATAATCCCCACCGCCTCGCCTATGCTCACGGGGCGGCCGCTGGAAAGGTCGGCCCCGTAGCAGTGGGTGCAGGCGCCATGCTTTGCCTTGCAGTTTATAACCGAGCGGACATGCACTTTTTCAATCCCCGCCGCCTTAATGGCAAGCGCCTGTTCTTCTGAAATAAGGGCGTCGCCGGGAACGATAACCTCCCCGGACACGGGGTTTACCACGTCCCCGATAGTATATCTGCCCACAAGGCGTTCCTCGAACTTTTCTATTACGGCTTCCTTGTTGCCTTGGTATTCGACAATTTTTGTCACCCAGAGCCCTCTGGTGTCGTGGCAGTTTTCTTCCCTTATTATGACATCCTGCGAAACGTCGACAAGCCGCCGCGTCAGATATCCCGAATCGGCGGTTCTAAGCGCCGTGTCGGCAAGCCCTTTCCGCGCGCCTCTGGCGGCGGTGAAGTACTCAAGTATTTTCATTCCCTCGCGGAAGTTGGCCTTTATGGGGATTTCAATTGTCTTGCCCGTGGTCGACGACATAAGGCCGCGCATTCCGGCGAGCTGTCTTATCTGTTTTATAGAACCTCTGGCGCCCGAGACCGCCATCATGTTTATGGGGTTATACTTGTCAAGGTCTTTCTGAAGCGCGTCGGCGACGTCGCTTGTGCACTTGTCCCAAATTTCCATAACGCGCTGTGAACGTTCTTCGTCGGACAAAAGACCCTCGCGGAAGAAATTGGTGATAATATCGACATTGTCGTCGGCCTCGGCAAGCAGCGCCTTTTTTTCGGGGGGGATAGACATGTCATAAACGGAAATGGTCATAGCCCCTTTGGTGGAATACTTAAAGCCCTGCTCCTTGATTTTGTCAAGCACCTCGCAGGTCACGGCGTTGCCGTGTTTTCTTATACAGCGGTCGACAATAAGCGCGAGTTCGCTGTTTGTGGTCACGAAATCAATTTCCGGCCTGAAAAGCTGCGACGGGTCGTTTCGGTCGACAAAGCCTAAATCCTGCGGGATCGGGCTGTTGAATATAAGGCGGCCGAGCGTGGTGTTTATTATTCCCGATTTTTGCTCGCCGTCAACCTCTTTTGTAACTTTTACAAATATTTTCGCGTGGAGCGAAAGGTCGCCGCTCTCATGCGCCATGACGGCCTCATCGTAATCGGAAAATGTTTTACCCTCGCCGAGCTCGTTTTCTTTGTCAAGGGTGAGGAAATAAGACCCTAACACCATGTCCTGAGACGGCACGGTCACCGCGTGTCCGTTTACCGGCTTTAACAGGTTGTTTGCCGAGAGCATAAGAAACCTTGCTTCCGCCTGCGCTTCCGCCGAAAGCGGGACATGGACAGGCATCTGGTCGCCGTCAAAGTCGGCGTTAAACGCCGGGCAGACGAGCGGGTGGAGCTTTATGGCGCGGCCTTCCACAAGCACGGGCTCAAACGCCTGTATCGAAAGCCTGTGAAGGGTGGGGGCGCGGTTTAGCAGCACGGGGTGTTCTTTAATGACGGCGTCAAGCGCGTCCCAAACCTCCGGTGTCGCCTTTTCAACGCGTTTTTTCGCGTCTTTAATGTTGGTGGATTTGCCTGTCGCCACAAGCGTTTTCATAACAAACGGCTTGAAAAGCTCAAGCGCCATTTCTTTGGGGAGCCCGCACTGGTATATTTTCAGCTCGGGTCCCACCACAATGACCGAACGCCCGGAATAGTCAACCCTCTTGCCAAGCAGGTTTTGCCTGAAACGCCCCTGCTTGCCGCGGAGCATTTCCGAAAGCGATTTCAGCGGGCGGTTGTTGGGGCCGGTCACGGGGCGGCCGCGGCGGCCGTTGTCTATCAAAGCGTCGACGGCCTCTTGGAGCATTCTTTTTTCATTTCTGATTATTATTTCGGGCGCCTCAAGCTCAATAAGGCGTTTGAGGCGGTTGTTTCTGTTTATGACCCGCCTGTATAAATCGTTTAAGTCGGAAGTGGCGAATCTGCCGCCGTCAAGCTGAACCATCGGCCGAATATCCGGGGGAATCACCGGGAGCGCCTCAAGTATCATCCATTCCGGGCGGTTGCCCGAAAGCCTGAACGCCTCCACCACTTCAAGTCTTTTTATAAAGCGGACTTTGCGCTGACCTTGGGCGGTCTGGAGTTCGCGCTTAAGGTCCTCGGCGTGTTTTTCAAGGTCTATTTCGCCGAGAAGTTCCTTAATCGCTTCGGCGCCCATTCCCACGCGGAAGTCGTCTTCGTATTTTTCATAGTTGTCGCGGTACTGCTGTTCGGAAAGCAGCTGCTTTTTTTCAAGGGGGGTGTCGCCCGGGTCTATAACTATATAGCTCGCGAAGTACAGCACTTTTTCAAGGAGCTTTGGCGACATATCGAGGAGAAGCCCCATTTTTGAGGGGATAGCCCTGAAATACCAGATATGCGAAACCGGGGCGGCAAGCTCGACATGCCCCATCCGCTCGCGGCGGACTTTATTCGTGGTTATCTCAACCCCGCATTTTTCGCAGATTTTGCCCTTGTAACGCGCCCCTCTTTTATATTTGCCGCAATGACATTCCCAGTCTTTTGTGGGTCCGAAAATCTTTTCGCAAAAAAGGCCGTCTCTTTCGGGTTTTAGGGTCCTGTAATTTATTGTTTCGGGTTTTTTAACCTCTCCGCAGGACCACGACCTTATCATTTCCGGGGATGCTAAGCCGATTTTAATGGATTCAAACTCAACGTTTTCCATATTTCTTCCCCCTTTAGTTATCACTGTCACTATTTATATCACTGTCGCCGTCATCCGGGTCGTCCCCGGAATAACTGTCCCCGTATTCCGGCGAACCCTCGATACCCGGCACCTCGCCGTCGGAATCAATGTCACCGTCCGAGTCGTCATCGTCCGCGTCACCGCCGGCGCTTTCGTCGTCAAACAGCATGTTGTCGATTTCTTTGTCCATTACGTTTTCGCCAAGCTCGACTTCGGAATATTTCCTTTCGTCAAGGGTGTCGTCCGAATAATCCTTAAGGTTGATTTCCCTTAAATCGTTATCCATGACTCTCACGTCAAGGCTGAGCGCTTGGAGCTCCTTGACAAGCACCTTAAAAGCCGCCGGCACGCCCGCCGTGGGGATGTTCTGACCTTTGACAATAGCCTCGTAAGCCTTTACCCTGCCCTTTACGTCGTCGGACTTAACCGTCAGTATTTCCTGAAGCGTGTAGGCGGCGCCATACGCCTCCAGCGCCCAGACTTCCATCTCGCCGAACCTTTGTCCGCCGAACTGGGCTTTGCCGCCAAGGGGCTGCTGGGTCACGAGCGAGTACGGGCCGGTGGAACGGGCGTGAATCTTATCGTCGACAAGGTGGTGGAGCTTTAGAAAATACATATACCCCACGGTGACGGGGTTGTCGAAGGGCTGACCCGTCCTGCCGTCGTA
>Ga0265294_10002791_pt1 | contig 22703 bp, 13 predicted proteins | sample MunlanPumphouse3_FD_192504 | JGI IMG/M metagenome (GOLD analysis project Ga0265294, IMG submission 192504) | Groundwater microbial communities from a municipal landfill in Southern Ontario, Canada - Pumphouse #3 | ecosystem: Environmental > Aquatic > Deep subsurface > Groundwater | place... | reverse complement strand
AGGCTGGCAATTTCCCCATTCATCCATAATATAGCCCTTTTTAGTGCTAGCTTGAAGGCGTGAAGCAAGAGCTATTGCCTCATTATCTTTATCTAAACTATAGATAATATCAAACTTCCTGGCTAACAGCCACAGAATATTATCTGTATTCCATTGCAGAATAGTGTTCACATGAGACTTCGGGACAAACTCAATAGTCTTGGTAATCCAAGTTATATGAGCAGCAGGAAAGGCTTTTTTAATATGGTGCAGAATTGGCGTAGTTCTCAGAACATCACCGCTGGCACCTAGCTTAATGATTAAGATTTGTTGTTCAAAGCTTTTATATTCAGGACAATTAGAGCAGTGATAGCCGTGTTCCTTATGCGGTTTGCACGGTACATCTCCTCTAAAATAGATACAGTCATTATTTATTTTCATATTAATCTCCAATTAATTCAAGAACAATTCGCGTGCCTGATTAAAACTAATATACAGGTACGAGCGTTTTATTCTTTCTAGTAAAGAAGCATATTGCGGTAAAGCACTTAACAATTTTGCGTTTCCAATTATAATAATTTGCTCCTTAGGACGAGAAAGTGCAACATTAAGTTTTCTGTCAACTTTTCTATTTGGCGAAAGCGATTGTAACAATTCTAATTGATGGTGATAATTAACAGTTAGAGAATAAATAATAATATCTCTCTCCGAACCTTGGTATCTCTCAACCGTGTCTATAGTAATCAATTCCTGATTAGGAATATTATGCGTAACTTCCTTAATCAGATTGATTTGCGAACGCCAATTACAAATTACCCCTACACTTTCCTTAGTGAAGTTAGTATGGTAGTTAGAACTTATCAAGTGTAGTAATCTTTCCACAACTTGGGCTTCTAAAGCTGAAACTCTGCTACTCTTCATATCAGGAATATCAATAAAAATACATCTGCTTTTACTAAGAACCATTTTAACAATCGGGTTCTCTAAATCTTGATAAGTAGCTAAGAAATCATGAGAAGTTTGTCGTTCAATTTTAGTCCTGAGCATATTCTCGTAGTTTCCATTAATCAAATCAGCAATATCCTGATGCATTCTGTAGTGATAAGTCAGAGTGTGATAGGCATGTTCCCAACCTTTATTGACTGCATTGGCGAATAATCTTTCAAAGAGAGATTGCTTAAAATTATGAATTGCAATAGAATTGAGCATTGGGTCAGAGCATTGTTGGTACTCCTCAGCTTGAATACTAATCGCCGGAAGCTGATTCTGGTCTCCTATTAAGATGAATCTACTGAAGTTCTTGGTAATCCCAATTAGTTCAGGTTCTAAGAGCTGCGAAGCTTCATCAATAAAGAGAGTGTCAAAGCTGATTAAAGTATGCAGAGAGTTCTTATTAGCATGGTAACTCGCCACTGTGGAACAGAATATCCTGATTGTATTTATCTCATCAGCAATGTTTTGCAGTTTATGATGGGATGAAGTTAAATCCGCAAGAGAATAGACATCTTCATTATTAATATTTCCAATTCTCAGATATGGCAAATTATTCTGCTTGAGTTTAAGGCACACTTCATCAATCGCCCTGTTCGTAAAGGAGAGAATCATCACTTTCTCAGGGCTCTTGTGATATAAATAAGAGATACATTTCATGAGGAAGGAAGAGGTTTTTCCGGTTCCGGGAGGTCCTTGCAATAAGAAGTAATCTTTGGCAGAGAGAGCTTTTTGAATGATAGAATTTAAATAATCATCTGCATCTTGATAGTTGAATTCAGGGTCAACTTGAGGTTCTTGAATACCCAACAGCAAATCCCGATTCTCTTGCGACGACTGGATAAATTCACCCAGAGAACCTATCAGTCCATAAAGGTTGGCATCGCTACTATCATTTTCGATAATCCACTCATTATTAAGGGAAAACAGCTCTTTTTTGATTTCAGCATTTTTAGGTTGTAAATAGACCAAATCAGCTTCAATAGCTGTAACAGTACACTTCAAAACCTGACTTAGCTTGCCATCTTGCTGAGAATAGAGAATTACCCTATCATTATTGCGCAAGCTAAGCGTGGCTTTCTCTTTAGTACGCTCAAAGATTAATTCATTTTCAGATTGAGTGTGAAATTTGAGACCGGTCAGCACTCTTTGATTCCCTTCTTTGGCAATGAGCGGAGCTTTCCATAAAGAACTAAAGCCCAGATTCGTAGAATTCAAATCTCTGCTTTGGGTATAGATACCGGTTTTCACTGCCCAAATCTCTCTAAATAAGAAGCCCAAATAGTTGGTGAAGTAACTTGCTTCTAACGGCGATAACCGACCAACGCAAGCCTGAATTACTTCAAACCGCGACTGAGAAAACTTGGGTATCCGGTTAATATCAATGCTTGTTAGATAAGCTAATATTTCTAACCTACCTTCTGCCAAAGCTTTATATTCACTAACCAAGCAGTTCCTAACCATCAAGATATGTTGTTCCATAAAAGGAGCAGGGGTTACTACCCGAAGTTCTCCTTGCTGATCACTACTGTAAAATATCATGGAGCTACCGGTTCTGCTCTCCCCAAAGTTGCTTTTCAATAGCATATCGTAAATATAGACCTGCACAGCGTGATTAATCCACACATTATACTTTGGTACACTACCGGATTTCAATTCAAAGATAGAGAGCCGGTTAGAATCATCAGTTTCACCCTCAATAAGTCCGTCCAGACGACCAAATAAACCGTAGTCAGGTGCAAAGAAAGTAGGTTCTGTCGTAATATCATAATCCTTTATTTTCTCACAGAGATTGAGCAAGTTGGGATAGTGAGCTTGCTTGATGGTTTTCATAATCTCAAGAAGTTTAGAAACCCCCAAGCTCAACGAAGTAAGCACAGAAGAGTGAACACACTCCTTAAAAACCGTTTCGAAATCTGTCTGTTTGGTAGCTATAAACCTGTCTAACATCTGATTAACGAAGTTACCAATCACTATAGGAATGGAGATGTCCACGCGATCAAAGAGAGAAATTAAAGCTATTTTATGAAATGCTGAATTGACCTGAAAACACTTGGCAATTGTTGAAGCATCCACGAGGAAATCAGGCTCTATTACAATGGTTGTATTATTCTGAGAGAAGAAAACAGTGTTCTTTTCACTATTCTGCTTAATATTATAGAAAGCAACAGTACACCCGATCCAGAGTAATTTCGCAATACTACCTATCTTCTTGCCATACTTGAAACTATCTTTCATATTCTCATTCTCATTAAGATCCCACACCAGCACGGTTACGGTCTCTTCGCTAAGCAAATCATAACCGACTATCTCGCTCTTAAATCTGCCATCATCTTGTTTAACAAGTTCAAAGCTCTCTACGCTGATAGTTAATTCTGAAACATGTTTGTGAGTGCTCTTCTTAATCTTGGTGAAATGATAAAGCTCCGTATTTGCAAGAATTGCCTCAAACTTCTTGTCTTGCTCATCTTCTTGACTGAATATCTTATACAATTCATAAAAGAAGAAACAAATAGCATCAATTTGTTGAGAAGTTGGGTCTTCTATATCTCCATGAATTACTTTATTTAAAAAGATTCTTATCCCATCAAGTTCTGCTACCAAACTACTCTCTAAATTGTAAAACTCATTGCAATGCTTGAACCTGTTATAGAAGGCACCAAAACTCTCTTTAAAATCTTTACTCACCAAATAATAGAAAGTTTCAAACCACTTTCTAAGTTCTAAGGCATTATGTTGTAGTGATTTATCAATATTATTATAGATCTCGATCAGCCAGTCTAATTGCTTAAGTGATTCATCTCTGTCTAATACTCTTTTCATATTCTCCAACTGTTTATAATTTTAATTCAAGATATATCTTAGCATTATGAAAGGTCAACACTTTTCTTATTATAATGTTAAGTTTTATAATAATTAATTTGCTAAAGAACAATAATAATTTATATTAACTACAAAATTAGATATAAATAAAAAGGAGATAGAGATGGCAAAGATAACTTTAAAAGGAAATGCAATAAATAGTATAGGTAATTTACCGAAAGTTGGAGATAAAGCACCTGATTTTGTGTTAGTTAAGAATGATTTAAGTGAAGCTAAACTAAGTGATTATCAAGGTAAGAAGGTAGTTTTGAACATCTTCCCAAGCTTGGATACACCGGTTTGTGCTACTTCTGTAAGAAAATTTAATGCAGAACTTAATAACTTGGAAAACACTGTGGTCTTGTGTATTTCTCGCGATTTACCTTTTGCTCAAGCAAGATTTTGTGGAGCTGAAGGCCTAAAGAATGTTATCACACTCAGTGAAATGAGAGGCGAAGCATTTTCTCAAGCCTATGGAGTGAAGATTGTTGATGGACCTATGGCAGGCTTGATGGCGAGAAGTGTGGTGATTATTGATGAAAAAGGTAAAGTGATTTATAATGAATTAGTTCCGGAAATAGTGCAAGAACCTGATTATAAAAAAGCTTTATGTAGCTTGAACTAAACTTATTATAGGGGCGTATTAACCACGCCCCTATTTTACATAAATGATAAAAATATAACTTTATTATCAGAAATGGAATGCTCTTACAAGGTACTTCTACTGGTTCATTGTTCTGTTTTCGAATATGAATTGGACAACTAGAGTAAGTCCGGTTAAAGTCGCTTGACAATGACTTTAAAGCTCTGAAATTAATCATTTTTTTTATCCGGATTATAAAAGTAAGATAAAGATAAAAAATAAGTTGCATTATCAACAAAATTTGGCTATTTTATAAAAGGATAAATAACTATAAAAGTAATTGACAGAAAAATAGCAATTATTTATTATATATACAATGTTTGTTTAAAGATTTTAATTAAATTAAAAAAGGGAGAAAAGAATGAAAAAAATTCTTGTATTAATGCTTGTATTAAGTTTAGCATTGTTGTTTGTTGGTTGTGGTGATGATAAAGATGATGATAAGGTTACCCAGATCTCATTTAAAAACACAACTAATGGTGAAATTACAATTATGATTGACGGAACCGAAAACACTCTTGTTGCCGGCGAAACTAATGGTTACACTTTTGATAACAATATCTTTGTTAATGACCAAAATCAAATAATTGTTAACTATAATGTAATGGGTATCTTTGTTGCTCCTGCTAACATGGAAAGAACAGTCACTATTAATAAAGGCAAAACAACTCAAACAGAAATTCTCGCTGACGGTGGTGTTATTTCCTTGAGAAACGACTACTACTTTGCTATTGAAGATATTAGAATCTACACCGGTACTTCTACCGGAAATAATCTAATTTCACAACCTTTAGCAACAGGCGAAACTATTTTTGTCCTAAAAGACCCTGCTACATACACTATTAGTGTTAGACTTGAAACTGATGAAATGGAATTCATGAGTGATGTCGTTGTTACTGATAACAATTTAACTCCGGTTATTTATGACAAAAAAGTATTCGCATTAGAAAACAAAACTGCTTCTGCTATAACTTATAAGCTCGATAACGAAGCTACTAACACAGTTGCTGTTAATGGAATCGTAAACAGAGAATTAGGCGAAGAATTTGGCGCTATGGTTGATTTCAACTATAACGGACTCTATTTATTTGCTGAAACTCTTACTTTAGATTATGAAGCACAATCATACTATGCTTTTGAAATGAATGCTCAAGGTGGAGCAATATTTGTAGTAAATAACACTTCTGATAATATCACCGGCGTTTATATTACTCAATCTGCTACAAACTGGGGTCCTGACTACATGGCTGGATCTATTACTCCTGGTAGTAATTTCGCTTGGACAGTTCAAGAAGGTCTTTGGAATGTGAAAATAGTTGATGACGCAGGTTATGCATCTGAAGTTATGAACATTACTGTTCACCTTAACCAATCTGAATATGTTGATTATGGCGACAAGAGAGTTAAATCTAACCCTAATAACATCCAGATTGAAACCAATTACATCCCTGTAAATGGTGCTAGAGTTGAAGCTAACTAATTAAATAGCTTAACTAAATATTGCAAAAACGGGCTACTGAAAAGTAGCCCGTTTTGTTTTAGCTAAATAATGTTAGCAATAAGCAGGGATTATAATATATTATCACTAAAAGAGACTTTAAGGAGACCAAAATGAAGCCAAGAATTTCAATCTTTATGTTCATAGATGCTTTCGGGTGGGAGATTCAGAAGAAGCATAATTTTCTGGAAGACCTTTTACCACATCGTTATCCGGCACAAATGCAGTTTGGGTATTCATGCACAGCCATACCAACCATTCTTACAGGCAAAACTCCTCAAGAACACAAGCATCTAAGCTTCTATTACTACAATCCTGAAGAGAGTCCTTTTAAAGCGTTTAAATATCTCAAATTCTTACCTAAATCTATCTTTGACAGATGGAGAGTCAGGCACCAATTATCTAGAATAATTAAAAAGAGAAATAATTATACCGGCTATTTTGAATTATACTCCATGCCGTTTGATAGATTACCCTACTTTGATTATATAGAAAAGAAAGACCTTTTTGTTCCGGGTGGTTTAGCCCCAACTAAGAACTTAGCTGATGTCTTGGAAGAGAAGAAAATACCCTATCATATCTCCAATTGGCGACTTTCCGAAAAAGAGAATATCGATGCTCTGACAAAAGATATTCAGGAAGAGAAAATTGAATTTGCCTTCCTTTATACTGCTTCAATGGATGGACTTCTCCACAAAATCACCAAAGATGGAGCAGCCCTAATTCAAGCTAAATTGGATTGGTATTCCCACCAGATTAAAGAGATGGTTAAAGAGGTAGAAAAACATTATGAGGATTACTCGCTCTTTGTGATGTCTGATCACGGAATGACAACTCTTACTCATGAAGTAGATGTTAAAACTGAGATTGAAGGCTTAGACTTCAAGTTTGGACGTGATTATGTGGCAAGTTACGACTCTACCATGGTTCACTTCTGGTTTATCAATGACAAATGTAGAGAGCATATCATGAAAAAAGCTGCAAAGATACCGCATTCTCATATTTTGACACAGGAAGAAAAAGTTAACTACGGTATTGATTTTGCTGATAATATGTATGGGGAAGAGATTCTCTTGATGGATCCCGGAGTCCAGATAGTACCTTCCGATATGGGAGTTAATTCTTTACCCGGTATGCACGGCTTTGCTCCTGAACATGAAGATTCTTATGCTGCGTGGATGGGAACTGAACCATTAGCTAATCCGCCGAAATGGGTGGGAGATTACTTTACTATTATGACTGAATACATGGATAAATAATTACCGTAAGGGCGAAACAGCTTTCGCCCTTCCAGAAAATACCGCTTAAATTTCCACTTTTATATTTTTAAATAAAAAGGTTTGACTTATTTTACCGATTCCACAAATTCGTTTATTATGGATAAAAATATAACAAAAGATAAGTTCATTATAGCTATTGATGGTCCTGCCTCGTCAGGTAAAAGCACCACTGCTAAAGAGTTAGCCAAAGCTTTGGAGTATGTCTATCTAGACACTGGAGCCATGTATAGGGCTTGCGGTTTGCAGGCTTTTCGTGAGGGTATCGTCTTAAATGACGAACCGGCTCTGACCCAAATGATGCAGACTATTAAGGTAGAGATAAAGTACTCTTTACCAAACAACACTGTTTTGCTAAATGGGGAAGATGTCTCTTTACAGATTCGCGAACCACATGTCGGGCAATTAGCTTCTGCTATCTCGGCAATAGGTGTTGTACGCGACGGTATGACTAACTTACAGCGTAAACTTGGCGAAAATAAGGGGATAGTGATGGATGGTCGAGATATCGGCACAGTTGTCTTCCCTGATGCAGAGTTTAAATTCTTCTTGATAGCGGGACTTAAAGAGAGAGCTAAAAGAAGATTCTTAGAAGAGAAAGCCAATGGTTCTCAGAAGAGCTTGGCTGAAGTTGAAGCAGAAATAGCAGAACGCGATTATAGTGATTCTCACCGTGCTATTGCTCCCCTCAAACAAGCTGATGACGCTATTATAATAGATTCTACTTACTTAACAATTTCTCAACAAGTACAGAAAATCTTAGACATTATTAGGAATAAATCATGAAAACATGCTACCATTTTATTTCAGGAACAGCTAAACTGGTGTTTAAATATATCTTTGGATTGAAGATTATTGCCGAGTGTGATTATGTCGAGGTGCTTAAACAGAGATGTATAGTTGCTTCTAATCACATGTCAAATTTTGATCCGCCTATTATAGGTAGCGCAATGCCTGTTTATCTTCATTTTTTGGCGAAAGAGGAACTATTCAAATTCAAGCCCATGGGTTGGGTTATTTCCAAGTTTGGCGCCACTCCTATAAGAAGAGGAGTTGTAGATAAAAGGGCTCTTGCCAAGGTTAATGAGATCCTCAATAATGAAGAAGCAATAGTTATCTTCCCAGAAGGCTCAAGAAAATCTTTCACTGCTAAACCGGGAATCGGTTTATTAGCAATGAATACCGGCTCACAAATACTTCCTATCTATTTAGCTAACAGTAATCATCTTATCCAGTGTCTCTTTAGAATTAAAAAGCTCCGATTATATATTGGTAAGCCACTTGCTAAAAGTAGCTATGAAAATATGGAAAATAATAAAGATAGTTATAGAAAGTTATCGCATGATGTCTTAGAAATAATTAATGGATTAAAGAAATGATTGTAAGATTAGCTAAAAACTCCGGTTTTTGTTTTGGTGTGAAAAGAGCAATTAAGATTGCTGAAGATGAAGCTCAGAAAAGAGGTGAGAAGTTAGTTACTATCGGACCGATTATTCATAATCCGCAAGTTGTCAAAAGGCTTGAAGATTTGGATATTCACTCGATAGATGATATTAATGAGATTGAAGGAACCCCGGCAATTATTAGGTCGCACGGGATTTCTAAAGAATCTATTAAGATGTTGTTAGAGAAAAATGTTGATATTATTGATGCTACATGTCCCTATGTGGCTAAATTACTTTCAACCGGAGCTAAATTATCGCAAGAGGGATACTTTATTGTTGTCTTTGGCACAAAGGATCATCCTGAAGTTTTAGCTCTAACTTCTTATTTATCTAGTGATTTTATCGTGGTTGACAGTGTTGAAGAAATCCCTGATTTGAAGGCAAAAAAGGTCGCTTTAATTTCTCAAACAACTCAAACTTTTTCAACATTTAAGAAATTAGTTGAAAAAATACTTGACACAACTTTTGAGTTGCATATTGTTAATACTATTTGTAACGCTACCACTATTAGGCAGAATTCTACAAAGAATTTAGCCCAAGAAAGTGACCTTATGATAATTGTTGGTGGAAAAATGAGTTCTAACACTAGAATGTTAGCCAAGATATCTCAAGAATTCGCTGAGACTCACCATATTGAAACAAAGAAAGAACTTAATATAGAGTGGTTTGCTGATAAGAAAAGAATTGGAATCAGTGCAGGAGCTTCGACTCCTGATGATTTAATTATAGAAGTTTATAATAATATTATTAATATAAGCGGGAGTGTGAAGATAGTGAATTCTATTAACGATATTCCTGTGTTTAAGGAGGAAACCCGATGAGTCTTAACGAAGAAAAAGAAGTCGTAACTCAGGTAGCTGCAGAAACTGCAGTTGAAAACAGTGCTGAAAAGCATGAAATGTCGAAAATGAATGAAATTAGCAATGAAGACATGCTAAAAATGTATGATGATTCATTCTCTAACTATGAGTCCGGTCAGATTGTAACCGGTAAAGTAGTAAGTGTTAATGATCGCGAAGTTTTAGTAGATATTGGATACAAGTCAGAAGGTTCTATACCTATTTCTGAATTTACTTACTCCGGTTCACCGGAAGTCGGTACCGATATTAAAGTGTTTATTGTCAAGGTTGAGGATGGAGAAGGAAAGGTTAGACTTTCCAAAAAGCAAGCAGATTTCCAAGAGAATATTCAGAAATTACAAGCTTCCTTTGAAAAAGAAGAAGTTATTGAAGGTATTTTCAGACGCCGTGTGAAAGGTGGCATGATTGTAGAAGTCTTCGGATTAGAAGCCTTCTTACCAGGTTCTCAGATTGCTCTTAAGCCTATTCCAAATTTAGATCAGTTTATTGGTAAAACAGCCAATGTCAAAATTATTAAATTGGATCCGGACAGAAAGAATATTATTGTTTCCCGTAAGGATGTATTGGAAGAAGAGCTAACAGAAAAAAGAGAATATTTACGCGAAAAGATTGCAGTTGGTGCAGAACTCGAAGGTGAAGTTAAAAACATTACCAACTACGGTGCGTTTATAGACTTAGGCGGTATCGACGGATTATTACATATTACCGATATGTCCTGGGGCAAGATTAATCACCCATCAGATATTTTAAACATTGGCGACAAGCTAAAAGTTAAAGTAACTGCTTACGAAGCTGAAGGCGAGAAAGTCTCACTTGGCTTAAAACAATTAGTACCTCAACCATGGGAAAACATTGAGAACAAGTATGATGAAGGAACAAAAGCTAAAGGTAAAGTTGTTAATTTAACCCCTTATGGTGCCTTTATTGAGTTAGAACCAGGCGTGGAAGGTCTTATTCATATTACCGAAATGTCTTGGACTAAGAAAATCACTCATCCTAACCAAATTCTTAAATTAGATGAGACTGTTGAAGCTATCATTCTTTCTGTTGATAAAGATAGAAAGAGAATTGCTTTAGGTCTTAAGCAAATGGATGCAAATCCATGGGTTGCTATTGATATGAAATACCCTGAAGGTACAATTCTTAAGAGAAAGATTAAGAGTTTGACAGACTTCGGTGTGTTTGTTGAAGTTGAAGATGGTATTGATGGACTCGTTCATGTGTCTGATATTTCATGGACAAAACGAATCTATCATCCTAAAGATCTTTTCAAAAAGAACCAAGAAGTTGAAACTGTCGTGCTTTCAATTGACAAAACTCTCCACAGAGTGGCTCTTGGTATCAAACAACTTCATGTAGATCCATGGCAATCGCTAAATGAAAAACTTCCTCTTAATACTGAATTAATAGGAAAGATTTCCAAACTTATCCCTAAAGGTATCTTAGTTGATATCGATTCTGACGGCGATATAGTTGAAGGATTTGTACCGGTTTCTCATCTTGCTATCCCTAAATTAGAAAATCCTGACGACTATTTTGTAGTAGGCGAGGAGATTCCTCTAAAAGTTATCGAACTTGATATGGATAACAGAAGATTAATCCTCTCTGTTAAAGCATTTTTCTTCTCAAGAGATCAAGACAGTTTAAATACTTATATTGATTATCATAAATCTCAACATGAAGAGATTATGAAGAAGAAAGAAGTTAGAAAAGCTAAAGCAGAAGCTAAAAAAGAAGCTAAAAGAGCTAGTGATGCTATAGAAGCTGCAGCAATTGCAGAAGCTAAAGCTAAAAAAGCTGCAGAGGCTAAAGCTAGAGCAGAAGCTAAAGCTGCCGCAACTGAAGAGGCAAAAGAAACTCCTGAACAAGCTGAAGAAGTTGCTGCACCTCAAGTTGAAGAAATTGCAGAAGCAACAAAAGAAGAAGATATAGTAGTTGAAGAAGTTGTTGAAACTCCTGAAGCTGAAGTAGTAGAAGAAGCTCCCGAAAAGACAGAATAACTGCTATATAACAATACATTAACAGGAAGACTATTTTCAGTCTTCCTGTTCTTTTTGTAGTTTATTTTCCACAAAATGCTTTTCTATTCCCCTAAATAAGCTCCTGTATTATCACCATAATCTTTTACCTTACTATTTACTCTCATTTTACCCAAAATCACTTTTCATCACTACAATATTTCTGAATATATCACCTATTCTTACAGTCTCTAAAATATATTTCAGCAGGTTTGAAACTATTTTACCCCAAGGGATTAGCCTATAATCAAGGTCTCTGCTTTTGTTGGAAGTTTTGTGAATAAAACTTACAACTTTTTCTTGACAACTCAAAATATATCTTCATATTTAGGTATCACAAGTTAGTCAAAGGAGTGTACGTATGAGACAAAAGGTAATTATCATGGGTGCAGCCGGTAGAGATTTCCATAACTTTAATACTTTCTTTAGAGATAATGAACAGTATGAAGTTATTGCAATTACGGCTACACAAATTCCCGGTATTGACGATAAAAGATATCCTGCTGAATTAGCCGGATCTTTATATCCAAACGGTATTCCCATTCTACCGGAGTCAAAGCTTCCGAGCTTAATAAAAGAACACGACATTGACTTAGTAGTTTTAGCTTATAGCGATCTGCCTTATGAAAGAGTCATGCACAGTGCTTCCTTAGTGAATGCTGCAGGTGCTGACTTTATGTTGATGGGACAAAAAAATACCGCTATCAAAACCACCAAGCCATTAGTAACAGTCTGTGCTGCTCGGACAGGTTGTGGCAAATCACAAACGACCAGAACTGTTGTCAGGTATTTTAAAGCCAAAGGTCTCAAAGTTGTGTCTATTAGACACCCCATGCCTTATGGAGATTTAGTAAAACAAAAAGTGCAACGATATGAGACTTTACAAGATTTAGTAACCCACGATTGTACAATTGAAGAGATGGAAGAGTATGAACCTCATATTGAGATGGGGAGCATTATTTATTCAGGTGTAGATTATGAAACAATTGTCAGAGAAGTTGAAAAAGAAGCTGATGTAATTATATGGGATGGTGGTAATAATGACACTCCTTTCTATACATCAGATAAAGAACTCAAAATAGTTGTTGTAGATCCACATCGTGCCGGTCATGAAATCTCCTATTATCCCGGTGAAACAAATGTCAGATTAGCTGATGTTATCATTATTAACAAAATAGATTCAGCTGATGCCGCTGAAGTTCATGCAGTTAGGAAAAACTGTCATGCTATTAATCCCACTGCCATAATTATAGAAGCTGCTTCGCCTGTTTTTGTGGAAGATCCTTCTATCATTGCTAATAAGCATGTCTTAGTTGTTGAGGATGGTCCAACTCTTACTCATGGTGAAATGACCTACGGAGCAGGTATGGTGGCTGCCTGGAAATGTGGAGTTGCCGACACTGTAGATCCGCGTCCTTGGGCTGTTGGCGAGATTGCAGACACTTTTGCACACTACCCGAATATCGGTATTCTTCTTCCGGCACTTGGCTATGGAGATCAACAGATAAAAGATTTGGAAGAGACAATTAATGCTGTTGAATGTGATGCTGTTGTTATCGGTACTCCTATCGATTTAAGAAGAATAGTGAACATCAAAAAGCCTTCTGTGAGAGTTACTTATGAACTTCAAGAAATAGGTAAACCAACTCTTGCCGATATTTTAAAAGAAAAAGGATTCTAAGTTATTGACAAAATAAATTAGTAATATTTATTTGGATAAAGGGAGACCCACCACTGTGAGTCTCCTTGTTTTTTCTATTAAAATATAATTATTGGAGGAATAGATGGCAAAGAAAGCAGTCTTGGCTTTAGGCGGAAATGCTATTATACAAGCTGGTCAGAAGGGTACTATCGCAGAGCAGTTTAAGAACACGCGTGATAGTCTGGGTGGAGTTGTTGAGTTAATCAAACAGGGGTATCAATTAGCCATTTCGCATGGGAATGGTCCTCAAGTTGGTAATATGTTGATTCAGCATAATGCTGGTATGGAGAAAGGTGTTGCTCCGCTACCTTTAGGTGTTTTAGTAGCTGCTACAGAAGGCACTATGGGCTATATGATTGAACAAAGCTTGCAGAATAAGCTGATTAAAGAGGGAATTACCAACAAGGTAGTAACTATAAATACGCAAGTTGTGGTTTCTAAAGATGACCCAAGTATGCAGAACCCCACAAAACCGGTAGGACCTTTTTATACTGAAGCAGTAGCCAAAGCATTAGAAGCTGAACTCGGTTGGAACATTATCGAAGATGCAGGTCGTGGATTCAGACAAGTAGTAGCTTCTCCTATGCCGATAGATATTATTCCTGCCTCTACAATAAAGCAGTTAGTAGATGATAACCAGATTGTTATTGCCTGTGGTGGTGGTGGAATTCCTGTGGTCAGAGAAGCAGACGGCACTTTAGAAGGTGTTGATGCTGTGATCGATAAAGATTTTGCTTCTGCTCTTTTGGCAGAGAAGATTGGTGCTGAATTCTTAGTTATCTTGACCGGTGTAGATAAAGTTGCTATTAATTATGGCAAGCCTAATCAGATAGCACTAGATGAACTTACAGCTGACCAAGCTCAGAAATATTATGATGAAGGTCAATTCCCTAAGGGAAGTATGGGACCTAAAATATTAGCTGCGATTGGTTTTATTAAGAACGGTGGTAGCAAGGTAATTATCACCTCTATTGAAAGAATAGCTGATGCTTTTGCCGGCAAAACCGGTACTGTTATCACAAAATAGATTTAGTATTGTGAGGGGATTAAATTTCCCCTTTACTCTTTTCCTTAAGTCTGTATAATAGGATATAATAGAACTTAAGAGAAAAAGAGTTGCCAAATTATAAATGATTAGATATATTAGTATAAAGAATGATAATTCAATTTGGAGGAATTATGAAAAGAATAATAATTATGTTCTCGATTTTGACTATTGCTGTCTCGCTCTTCTCTTGGCAATTAGATAGACAAGCACAATTTCCGGTGAATATGTTCTCTATGGACAGATTTGGAAATAATGTAGTATTAGGTGGAGGAAGCGGTGGTGTAGGATTTTCTACAGATAATGGCGAAAACTTTAACTTTGTCATGACTCCAACTTATAATGTTGGCACCGGCGTTTATAATGATGCTAACGATGTCGCATTTGCTGATCAAAACCATGTAGCCCTCGCCTCCGAAGATGGAATGATTCTTCTCTCTTCTAATGGTGGTGCTTCCTGGACTCAAGCCCCTCAAGTGGCTGCTCTTTTTGGCACTGATGATGCTAATGGCATTGCTTATCATGCAGATGGTAAAATATGGACAGTAGGAACTAGCGGAAAAGTTGCTTATTCAGCTGATCATGGTCAAACTTGGGTTCTGCAAACTACACCAAACAATGACACTTATTATAGAATCTCAATGAATACAGCAGGTACCGGTTACATTGCTTGTAATAAAGGTACTCCAGGCGTAGCCAAACTTCTTAAAACAACTAACTTTGGTACAACTTGGACAGCATTACCTATCGGTACCCCAGGCGAATTAACCAACTTTGCTGTTGAACAATATGGTAATTTAGTTGTAGTTGCCTGTGATAGTGGTACTATTAGTTATAGTCCTGACAACGGCACAACTTGGAACCATCACGAGACCTTAGTTAATTCGAGATTAAACGGTATAGCTATGAACGGAAGTGAAGGTTATGCAGTGGGTTGGGGTGGACTTGTGGTTAAAACTACTAACTCCTGGCAAACTGTACAAGTTGTTGAAAATGACTGGGCATATAATAGTCAAGATGTGATTTATGATGCTAATGGTCAAGTAATGCTTGCAGGTTTCTATGGAACAGTTGCTAAATCTACTGATGGTGCTACTTGGGTAGAAAAGACAGTTAGTTCTGTGGACAATTACAGTATTTCTCTCATTGATCAAAACAATTGGTATTTAGTTGGTGATAAAGGTACTATCTTTAAAACCACTAATGCTGGTACAACTTATGATAAAATCTTTGTGCAACCACTTGAAGATAATGCTGTAGGCTTATTGCAAACTTCTCATTTCTTCAATGCTAATGTAGGAATGGTAACAGGAAAGACTACCGGCGTAATTTATCGCACTATTAATGGTGGAAATACCTGGACAGGTTATCAAATCCCCGGTGTTGCTTCTTCTAAAACAATGTACACTTTTGAATTTCTTGATGAAATGACAGGTTGGGTTTTTGGTTTTGCTTCCGTAGCTGCTAAAACAACCAATGCCGGTGTTACATGGACACCTATTACTTTAACAGGTATTAATGCCAACGATAACATCTATTCTGCTTACGCTTTTGATCAAAATAACATCTTCTTAGGTGGTAAGAATGGTGTCTTGTACAAAACTTCTAATGGAACAGCCTTCTCTTCACTTAATGTAGGCAGCTCTAATATTAATGATATTCACTTTACTGATGCTAACCACGGCGTGTTAGTTAATACCAATGGCGATATTTACTACACAACAAATGGTGGTGCAACTGCTGCTGATTGGTCTTTAGCTACAGAATCTGCTAATGCTAACTTATTCACTATTTATGAAGCAGATAATGGCACTTTAGTTGCCGGTGGTTACAGTTCTGATCCTTCTAATTTAGGAACCACTTGGGCATTGATGAAATCAGAAGATAATGGTGCTACTTGGGCACAGATTTCTCTTCCTGAAACAACTTTCAATCCTGTGAGAATTATGGATATTGCCGGCTGGGGTAACAATGTTATTGCTGTTGGTAAGAACCAAGTTGTCTATTCCGGAAGTGTTGAAGGTGGTGTAACTCCTCCTCCTCCTACAGGTGCAGTAGATCTTTTCTTCTCAGAATATATTGAAGGTAGCTCTTTCAATAAAGCTATCGAAATCTTCAACGGAACCGGTGCTGCTATCGATCTATCCCAATATACTATCAAGTATGGCTTAAACGGTGGAGCCTATTCTGAAACAACTGTTTACTCACTTAGTGATGTCATGGCTACTTTAGCTGATGGCGATGTTTTAGTTCTTGCTCACGCTGACGCTCATGCGGATATTCTCGCTGTAGCTGATGCCACTCCAACTCTCATTAATCACAATGGTGATGATACTTATGGCTTGTTCAAGAATGGCGTCTTAATTGATGTTATTGGTATAGCAGGTCAAGGAGATCCGGGTGATGGCTGGGAAGTTGCCGGCGTAACCAATGGAACTAAAGATCACACTTTAGTTAGAAAACCTGATGTTGATCAAGGTGTTATAGATTGGACTATTTCTGCAGGAACCAATGAAGCTAATTCTCAGTGGATAGTGTATGCCAATAATGATACTGCTCATATTGGTTTCCATGATTTTAATGGTGGCTCAAGTAATAATGTTGCCATGCCAACATTTAACCCTGCTCCTGGTTCATATATCGAACCGGTCAGCGTTGTCATTTCTTCTGCAACCCCGAACGCTTCTATTTACTATACTTTAGATGGAACAGATCCTTCTGCTTCTTCAACAATGTATTCAGCACCTATTAATGTAGCTACTACTACAACTATCAAAGCAATTGCTTATGCTGCTGATTTAGATCCCTCTTTTGTAGTTACTGCCAACTATACAATCCTCACAGTTCAAAATGTTGCTACGATTTCTGCATTGAAATTAGGAAGCACTGACGGAACTGTTTATAACCTTACCGGCGAAGCTATCGCTTCATTCACCCAAACATATCGTAACCAACGCTATGTGCAAGATGCCGGTGCAGGTATTTTAGTTGATGATATAAACGGTGTAATCACAACTCCTATTACTGTTGGAGATGGAGTTACAGGACTTAAAGGTACACTAAGTGAGTTTGGTGGAATGATCCAATTCACTCCTGTACAGAACATTACTTCTATCTCATCTACAAATAATGTAATAACTCCTGTTGTTGCTACTGTTGCTCAGTTAACTGCTAACTTTAACACTTATGCAGCAAGATTAGTTGCTCTGGAAAATACCCATTTTAATGTTACCGGAAGCTTTGCTAACGGAGAGATTTATGAAATGACTCAAGGCACTGCCAACTACAACTTTAGAAGTACCTTCTATGATGTTGATTATATCGGGACTGCTATTCCTGAAGGTGTTGGCACAGTTCTTGGTATTCCAAATTCAAGAGCTGAAGGTCAATTCTTTACTGCAAGATCAGTAGCAGATTTTACTTTCGGTCCTGTAATAAACCCTGCTCCAAGAAACTTAGCTGCTCAAGTTACTGAAAACTCAGTCGCTTTAACCTGGCAAGCTCCAGCCGGTGCAGATAATGTTACAGGTTACAAAATATACAAAAATACTGCTTACTTAGCTCAAGTGGGCGTAGCAGTTTTAACTTATACAGATAATGGTTTAGCCGATGGCGACTATTCATATTATGTTACCGCAATGTATGGTACTGATGAATCCTCAGCATCAAATGCCGTTACTGTTCACATTGGTGGTTCTCAAGGTGTAGCCGAAGATCTCTTTATTTCAGAATATCTTGAAGGTACAGGAAATAATAAGGCTCTTGAGATATTCAATGGTACAGGCGCAGCTGTTGATTTAACTCCTTATGTTCTCAAATCTGCATCTAATGGTAATGAGTGGAACAACGAGTTAGATTTAGAAGGCACTTTAGCTGATGGTGCAGTTTTTGTTGTGGCTAACGCTTCAGCTAATGCTGCAATCTTAGCTGTTTCAAATGCTACCAGCACAGTTACCTATTTTAATGGCAATGATGCAATTGGTCTCTTCTTAAATGGTGTCATGATCGATGCTATTGGTGTTTACCAAACTGATCCGGGACTTGGTTGGGAAGTAGCCGGTGTTGCCGATGCCACACTTAACCACACCTTGGTCAGAAAGCCTACCGTAACTGTCGGTATGACAGATTGGGCTGTTTCAGCCGGTTCCAATGCTGATGATTCAGAATGGCTTGTGTATGATGTAGATGACTTTAGTTACATTGGTTCACATGAGTTTACAGGCGGAGCACCGGTCAATAACGTTGCCACTCCTGTTTTCTCTCCTGCTTCAGGTACTTATAATGAACCAATTACCGTAACTATGACTTCTACCACAGCCGGTGCTTCTATCTATTATACTTTAGATGGAACAGAACCAACTGCAAGCTCAACTCCTTACACAACTGCACTTAATATTGCTTCCACTACAACTGTGAAAGCTAGAGCTTATGCAGCAGGTATGGATCCTTCTTACATTGCAACTGCCAACTATACAATCGTTGCTGTTGTGAATGTAACTTCAGTCGCAGCTTTAAGAAGTGGTGCCACTGACGGTACAATCTACAATCTTAACACTGAAGTAATTGTTACTTTTGCTCAAGAATTCAGAAATCAGAAATATATCCAAGATAATACAGCCGGTATTCTAATTGATGATATGAATAATGTGCTTAATAGAGCTTATAACACCGGCGATGCTGTTACAGGTTTACGCGGTACTGTAAGTATTTTTGGTAATATGACTCAATTTATTCCTACTCAAGTAGGTCCTGTTGCTACTTCTACCGGAAACATAGTTACTCCTGTTCAGGTTAGTATCTCACAATTAATGTCAAACTTTGATACTTATGAATCAAGAGTTGTTAAAGTGTCAAATGTGATGTTTGTTGCTCCGAGTGCTTTTGCTAATGGCATGGTTTATAGCATTTCCGATGGTACTTCTAACTTCAGCTTTAGAACTACTTTCTATGATGTTGATTATATCGGAACAAATATTCCTCTCGAAACAGGTCATATCATGGCAATTCCTAATGCTCGTGCTGAAGGTAATTATATCACTGCTCGAAATAGTGCTGACCTTCTCTTTACAGGTATTAACCCTCCTGACAATTTAACTGCTCAAGTTATTGACGGTGGTGTTATGCTAAATTGGGATAACGAAGTTGACGGTGCTTTCAAGAAAACATTTGTTAATGAGAATGGTGAAACCGTTGTTGTTACAGGTGAAACAAGAGTAGAACAATTAAGAGACCCTGATAGCTGGAAAGTATATCGTAACACTACTATGCTTGCAGAAGTAGAGGTAGAAGAATACTTAGATCCTATTACTGCAGACGGTGTCTATATGTACTATGTTACTGCTATGTATGGCGATGTTGAATCAGGTCCATCAAATACAGTATCTGTTACAATCGGCGATCCGGGTGCAATTATCATTCAAGATAACTTCGAGACTTATCCTGATTTTGCCCTAGAATTCGGTCATTGGAACCTTCTCGATGTTGACCAGGCTGAAACTTATAGTATTGAGGAAGTTGATTTCCTTAATGCCGGTTCACCAATGTCATATATTGTCTTTAATCCTGCAATGACAACTCCTCCTATCGAAGAAGAAGCATTTACCGCTTATAATGGAAATAAATATTTAGCCAGCTTTGCTTCAATAGATGTTGCTAATAATGATTGGATGATTACTCGTCCATTCACTTTAGATGAAGAAGGAACTCTCTCCTTTACAGCTAAATCTGTTACTGATCAATATGGCTTAGAAAGATTTAATGTTTTAGTCTCTACCAGTTCAATTAATTTGGAAGACTTCAATGTTATCTCCGGAGATACTTACGTTTCTGCTCCTGCAAGTTGGACAGATTACAGCTACAGCTTAAATGCTTATGCCGGTCAAACTATCAGAGTGGCAATCCAATGTGTTTCCAATGATGCCTTTATGTTTATGTTGGATAATTTCAAAGTTACTGCTCCGGGCGGAACAGGTAATGGTAATGATGTTACTAACATCGTAACCGGATTAACAGGAAACTATCCAAATCCATTTAACCCTGAAACTACTATCTCTTATAATCTTAGAGATGCAGGACAGGTAACTTTGGATATCTATAACCTTAAAGGTCAACTTGTGAAAACATTAGTTAATGAACGACAAACTGCCGGTGCTCATTCAATCGTGTGGAATGGTAAAGATGAGGGAAACAGAAGCGTTTCCTCAGGTGTTTACTTCTACAAAATGAGAAATGGCAAGTTTAGCTCAACCAAGAAAATGATTCTTATGAAGTAAAAATAATGTAAGGGCGAAACATTTTTTGCCCTTACAAAAAGAATATATTAGGGCGGAATGTTTCCGCCCTATTTTTTTAGCCACGGATAACACGGATTTTCACGGATAAGAAGAAGAATTAGCCACAAAATAACACGGACTTTAAGAGGATTCGTATCTGTCTTAATCTTTCTTCTCTGTGCCCTCTGCGTCTCTGTGGTAATATATTCTTCTTTGTATTTTTGTGTAATTTTGTGCTTTTGTGTTAAAGACTCTTCTTCTGCTAATTGCTTACTGCCCTTAGGTTCTCCATTCCTATCACGTTCATTCATCGAGAACTCATCGAGCTACCTGCTAAGGTTCCAAGGAGAAGATAAGAAAGCTGTGCTAAGAGATTTTTTTATTAAACAGAATTAGTATTGTTAGCTATGGATAACATATATAAAAATTTAATGCCCGCCTATTAGATAAATCTAATAGGGGAAGAATATAGAAGGAAAAAACACAAACCGGGACAAATATTAACAAAGTTGGCACTATAGAATGTAGAAGCTTGAGACAGTCATCAAATAAAATTCTTTGACAGGATAACTTGACTATTTTAATCTGTTCATAGTTATAAAAAATGATAAAAACTAAAAATAAAATAGAGAGGTAATTTAATGGAACCATTAATTCTAACTGCAGCAATCACTGGTGCAGAAACAACTCCACAAGATCAACCTAATCTTCCTTACACACCTGAAGCTCAGGCAGCGGAAGCAAAGGCTTGTTTTGAAGCAGGTGCGAGAGTTATTCATCTACATGTAAGAGACGACAAGGCTCAACCGACACAGGATATTGGCAGATTCAAGGAAGCAATCGATGCTATTCGTGAGGCAGTTCCTGAAGTGATTATGCAGATCTCAACAGGTGGAGCTGTGGGTGTTCCTTTTGACACAAGAATTGCTCCCCTTCAACTTAAACCTGACATGGGTACCTTAAATGGCGGAACACTAAACTTTGGTAATGAAATATTCACCAATGCTCCTGAAGATATCGAACGTTTAGCTGAAGCTTTTAAACAATATGGTGTTGTTCCTGAAGTGGAAGTGTATGAATCCGGTATGATTGACTATATTGCACGTCTTGTGAAAAGAGGCGTGATAGTTGCAGAACCGTTGCACATGCAATTTGTGCTTGGAGTTCCGGGTGGTATGAATGGCTCACCTAAGAATGTATTGTATATGGCTCAGCACTTGAAAGAGCTTATGCCTACAGCTTCTTGGGCTGTTGCCGGTATTGGTCGTTATCATATCCCTGCTTCACTTACCGCAATGACTCTTGGTGGACATATCAGAGTTGGTTTTGAAGATAATATCTACTACCATAAAGGTGTTGTCGCTGATTCTAATGCTCAGTTAGTTGCTCGCATGAGAAGAATTGCTGAGGAGATTGGCAGACCTATTGCTACTCCTGCTCAAGCAAGAGCCATATTGGCATTGCCTAAAAAATAGAAATGATTTTAATTAATAATTAACAATGATCGTAGGGGTGCCCCTTGTGGGTACCCTTTTTCACACGAATTAAGATTAATTTTACGAAACAGGATGACTAATTGAAAAATAAGCTATATTTACTACTACTACTATTAATATTTCTCTTAAGCGGGTGCAGTTCATTTATAAATTTGACTGAAACCTTCAAACTATCTGATAATAATACTTCTTATGATAATGAACTAACCAATGAGTCATCTTCTAATAATGATGAATCTACTTCTCCAGACAATGGTAATTCAGATGCTCAAGATTCAGAAATAAATCAGGAACTCTTTAATTACCAAACAACTATAGACTCACTGTATCGTGAATTATCTGAAAAAGATGTGCTTATCGACTCCTTACTGTTTGAGGTTAGTAAATTTAAAGATAATATCTTAATCAAAGATGTAGGTTTTCCGACTCATGTGGAATTTGCAAGACAGACAATAGATTTGACAATTGAAAGAAATTTAGAAAGATTTGAAAAGGCATATAATAGCGAATTAAGGTCAGCTGCCAGGTTTATTCCGCGCACAGGTCGTTATTTTGCGATTATGGATTCAATCTTCACCAAAGCAGAAATTCCTCTTGATACCAAATATCTGGCAAT
>Ga0265294_10002790_pt1 | contig 22707 bp, 15 predicted proteins | sample MunlanPumphouse3_FD_192504 | JGI IMG/M metagenome (GOLD analysis project Ga0265294, IMG submission 192504) | Groundwater microbial communities from a municipal landfill in Southern Ontario, Canada - Pumphouse #3 | ecosystem: Environmental > Aquatic > Deep subsurface > Groundwater | place... | reverse complement strand
TGCATCTATGGCTGGTGAAAACCCATTCTCATTATCTGCAAATAATCTATAATGCTCCTTAGTAGCTGGGTCATCTCCTGCGAAAAGTGGGTCTTGACCAAAGATATTATTTTCATTAACCAATAATGTGCCTACATTATAGTTATTTATTGAGCTATCACAATTTTCTCTCGAGAATAGATTATTTTCTAAAATAGCCCCACTATTAAAAAATGTAAGCTCTTTAGTATAGTTGTTTGAGAGGATATTATTACCCATATAACAATCCCCTCCTTCAACAATAACTGCTCCTTGACAACTATATTCATTATTTACTATTGTATTATTTATTAAACAAGCTTCAGAACTAACAATAGTAAGATTTTGCCCATTATTAAAAATTCGGTTATTTGCTATCAAGCAATTACTGAACATTGTATATACTCCAAGGCTATTCCCCCAACATATTGACCTAATTAAAGAAAAACCGGTATCCGAATAATGTGTATTATTGATAAAAGTGCTATTCTTAACAATAGCTGTACCTCTATTATCTATATCTAAAGCTCCATTGCTCTGATTCATGGGATCATAGTGTTCATTAGTATAACAATCTTGAACTGTTAGATTATCAATTTCAATGTCGTTACCCCACAGTCGAGGACCAAATTCAGAGTATAAAGCATGGACATTTCTGAGCGTAACATCTTTTATTTTAAATGAAGCATTGGGTCCTCCAACTACAAAATTACCCCACTCACAAGAGACATCTTCAATTAAAATATTTTCAATAAGACAATCATAAACTCTCCAGGCGCCTATAGATCTTGCCATATCAGTGCTTATTGAAAAATCCTTGATTGTTGCTGAGTTACTATTATTTACAAAAGTGATTATTGAAGAACCAGACATCATATTATGACCGTATATCTTAGTTAAATCAGGTGATACACCTTTTAATATTGAATAATCTTTAACCGAAATAGACATATATTCACCCAGAATGAGATTATGATGTTCTCCATTTAATAAATACACTGTATTAGGATTGTCAGGATTGGGTAATATTCTTTGCATCGCTATCGACGGAGTCTTTAATGCTGTATTTTCGGTAAATCCATCATTTTCATCACTTCCAGTAGGAGAAACATACAGGCTACAATCAGCCTCAGTTAAAAATGCTTCTTCTACATCAAAAACTACATAAGGGTTAGCTTCAGGATTATGATCTATATCTACTTCATACCAATCAGCAAAATATTTTGCATATGTTGATTTAGTAAATTTCTTGAGATATATTTCTCCAGTGTAGTTAAAAGTTCTAAACCAATCTACATCCATACCCCAATTAGCAAAATTATTATAGATGCTACATCTGTTTGTTTGAGAAAATGTTATATCATAACTTTGTCTAGGCATCCCTCCTATCAGCAATCCTCCTCCTCTCCACCGTGCTATATTATTATAAATATTAACATCTTCTAAATAAACACTGGATGAAAAAGAAATTGAGACACCACCTCCAAGAGCTGCTCTGTTACCAAAGATGTTTAAACTTTTTAGAGTTAAAGAATTATTTTGATAAATAAAAATCCCTCCACCCATAATATTATGAGCTTCTCCATTAAAATCATTCCCTTTTCCACCTGTAATTGATAAACCTTGAATAGCACAATCTATCGTATTTTCATAACAAAGGATGGTAGATTCACTGTTATTACTTCCATCGATGATAGTTTCGGAGATATAATTATCATTACCTGTTGTGTACTCTAAGGAAGCAAGAGTGAGACCACTACGATTACTTAAATCAAGGTTCTCATAATAACGCCCAGGATAAACTAAGATTATATCCCCGGAAACTGCTTGATTTATTGCTTCTTGAACTATGGTATAGGGCTTGGTTCCGTCAGGTGAAACTTCCAGAGTTTCTGTAAAAAGAAATATTGGTGCAACAAGTAATAATAGTGATAATAGCCTTTTCATGGTTCTCCTAAAGATATATTTAATGTTTTCTCTTCTAAAAACAAGACTAAATCAGAAGTGCTAATATTAGCACTTCTGACATGTTTATTCTATTTCATTAATAGCATTTTCTTAGTTTGAGTACTAGTACCAGTTTTTATTTTAGTGAAATAAATACCGGAAGCCACACTCTTTCCTCTGTTGTCTTTACCATTCCAGACAACACTATGGGGTCCTGCAATTGCTTCATCATCTAAAAGAGCCTTAACCAGCTGTCCTTTGATGTTATAGACAGACAAGCTAACTTTCCCGGTTTGGGGGTTATTGAAGCTGATTGTTGTCTCTGGATTAAATGGATTAGGATAGTTGTTAATTGTCAAGGAGTTTATTGTGTCGATATTATTATCAGAATCATTATTAAATCCTAATTTAACTCTATAATAGTCAGTGTTACCTTTAATAACACAATTCGTGGGTTCAAAGTTATTTGAAATTTGATTGAATATATTAAAATCTACCCTATCAGTTTTCCGAGAATTATCCCATGTCCTTAATTCTAATTCTGTGCCATCAGGAACATCAGATAGATAACCTTGGATCATTACCATGTCATTTTCAACAACCGCGCTCCCTTGCATTCATCATCTGCATAAATTGCTACCTCCTTAATACCCAAAGTTGAATCAATTTCAACAAAAATTGCAGTATAATCGGCCTCTTCCTCATATTGGAAATAAGTTGTTTTTTCTGCACTATATATTGTCGCTTGTTTTATATGCCACCATTGAAAGTGTTCATCTTCGGGTTCGTTTGAATCAAACCTTTTCACAATAACCATATCATCAGAAAGGATTATATATGTATCTTTTCCAATCTCTTCCCAAGTAATAACCGGTTTCCCTAAACATAATTCTTGACTATTCGCATAAGCAAATAAACTTAGAATAAATAGACATATCAGAATTAATTTTTTCATAATCACCTCTATAGTATTGACGAAATAAAAGGTTGATTTCTGGTAAGTTTAACTCAATATACTATATATCAATAAGTTATAAAGGAGCAGTCTAATGGAATCAACTATTGATTTTACTCAGATTCTCAATTCAACAAAAATAATTGCCTTAAGATATGTAAAAAATCAGGATATTGCTGAAGAAATTGCTCAGATGGCAGCAATTCAATATCATTTAAACAGTGAAAAAATAATTTTTAAGGCGAGGAATAGTTGGATTTACAGTGTTACTCATAATTTGTGCATGGATTATTTCAGAAAGATAGCAAAAGATAGACAGTTATGCAAAGATTCTGAATTCTATAATCAGCTTTGTACTTTAGAGGAAGATGCTAAAAGTAATTTCAAAATTGATTTTGATTCTTATGATTTTATCAAAAAAGAAGATAAGCTCTTTTTAAAAAAGTACTATGAACACGGAGATTACACTAAACTGGCACAGGGATATAAAAAGAAAGTGAAATATATAAAAGATAAGATATATCGTTTGGAACAAGAAATAAAGTTATTTCATATTTTCAATAGTCAGATTATTCAATTTGACCCTATTCCCGGAACAAAACTCACAACAAATATGCATAATTTTATGAAAAGGTTAAAAGAATCTATGATTATAAACGACTTTTCTTCTTTGAGCAGATATTTGGAAAATTGCCAAGTTAACCCGGAAGTAAGTAAATTAAATATTGTCGAGTTCTTAATTAGTAAAATTGCTATTTTAGGTAACAAGAGATACCAACTCACAATTGGATATAGTGATGGTGGTGAACTTCCTAAGTTCTTCTTACTAATATTTACCATCACTGAAACAAACAGCATTAAGATTTTGGAATTCCCAATTATCCCTGCCAGTGTGCTAAAAGTACATGATAAGTACCTTGATCCAAAAGAAAAGAGTAAAACCATTATTGGTTCTAGAGGTAATTATAATCAAAAATATGGTTCTTATGACGAAATGAAAAAGAGTAACATTGGAATTGAAATTCAAACTAAATCTGATTTTGAATAGAATGCCTTCAAAAGACTTAATACGGAAGTGAGATTTAGTAATTCGTAGGGGCGTGTTGCATACGCCCTCTTTTGCCAGCTGACAAAAGAGAATACGGGCGAGCCGCCCGCAATCCCAGTAAATAAGCCTAAACCTACTATAAATTAGCGTTAATCCTTGTAAAAAGAGAAGGGCGAATATTGATTCGCCCCTACAAATATTAACTATTAATTATTAATTAAAGCGATTTCTTCAAGAACGCTGCACCAATCTTAGGGTTAGTAATGGAGTTAGGTCCGGCAATACAGCCACCCTCACACGCCATAACTTCCATAAAGTTAGTTTTAAACTTACCATCCATAAAGGCTTTAATCTTGAACATACTCTTCTTATCAATCCCATTAATTATTTCCGGATTAAAGTTACACCCGGCAGGGATATTTAATTTAATAGCTTCAGCTACACCTTGAGTTACAGCAAAATTACGAGCAGGACCATCTCCCACCAAGCTTGGTTCAGATACTTCAAGCTCCATCAGCTGAATATCTTTGGCAGCTAACATAACACCTATCTCTTCAAAAGAGAGAACATAATCTGTGTTGTTATCAGTAAGTGCTTCAGCTTTCTTGGCGACACAAGGACCTATAAAAACAGTAAGTGCATCAGGATCTCTTCTTTTTATTTCTTCAGAGGTATATCTCATAGGAGAGAGGGTATGAGAGACAAATTCTCTTTTTTCCGGAAGATGTTTTTCAACATAATTCACATAAGCAGGACAGCAAGAAGAGGTTAGAATAGCCTTTCCTTCTTCATTCATTTCAATCCATTCAGCTGTTTCATGTTGACCCGTAACGATAGCACCGTAAGCCACTTCAGCTACTTCAGAGAAGCCAAGTTTGAGAAGTCCGGTAATAATCTTACCATAATCAACCATAAACTGTCCTGCAATAGCCGGAGCAACCATGGCAACGACTTTCTTCTGCTGCTTAATCTTAGAGATAACCAATGGCATTTGGGATTTCTCAAAGATAGCACCAAAAGGACAAGCAACCATACACTTTCCACATAAGATACATTTATCAAAATCTATTTGAGCAATACCATCTTCATCTTTAGTAATGGCATCAACAGGACATGCTTCTTGACATGGCACAGGAACATAAGTGATAGCATGGAAAGGACAAGCAGCTAGACATTTCCCGCAGCTTATACATTTATCAGGATCAATCACAGCCCGACCTTGTTGCATGGTAATTGCTTTAGCAGGGCAATTCATCATACAGGGTCTGGCGACGCAACCTCTGCAAGCGTTGGTAACAAAGTAAGTATTCTTACTACAAGCTGAGCAACCTTCATTCAAGACTGTCAAAACATCAGGACTAACCACTCCGGATTCGAGTCTTTCTTCTGCATACTCTTTAATAGTTTTAATCTCATCATCATCAGCGAAATCTACTCCAAAAATAGCTAAGGCAGCACTACGAGTAACTGCTCTCTCTTTATAAGTGCAACATCTAATACTATTATCGCTTTTCTTTGGAGTCATCATAACAGGTAATTTATTTAGTTCTGTCAAATCTTTATTATTTAATAATATATCAGCAATTCGCACTTTTAAGTCACGACGCAAGAGAACAGCATTATTTATTTGAAACATATCTACTCCTCTGTTTTCGCCAATATTTGGTGAATTTTGTCTATTACTTTATCTAAGTTTGCTTGACATATCAACTCATCATTAATGAGAAGATAGGGGGCTTGGGCAGCTGCAAATTCTTTACATTTTCCGAGACAGGGTGAGCCGGAGATTACTACTTGATCTTTGAATTGAGATTCAATCTCTTCTTTGTTTATCAAGATTTCCGAACTTCCCATTAAATGACAAGTAGTACCACAACACACGACTATTTTGATTTTCTTATCCATTCCTACCTCTTTTTCTATAAAAACTTAATTTTAGTATCTTTTAAATAGCGTTCTTCTAAGACTTTAGCTATACTTCTAATCGTATTCCTTCTAATCCCCAGTTCTACCGGCATATTGGGATCCTGATGGGCATCATTTATTTTAGTACCAACATAGAATTCAATTATATCGCTATCTAAGAACAATCTTACCAATTTGGTAGCACCATTTTCAGTTTTGATATCACCTATAAATTCTTTACTTTCAAGATGCTTTAGAGCCTCACCCATGGTCAGCATCCCTTCGGTAACCAAGTCAACACCCTCCATCGTGGAACTGCATGGCACAATTGGATCTAAAGTTGAAATATCAACTTCAACATCTCTCTGCAATTCACGCGAGAGAATCTTAGCTGTTGTTCCACCACAAATAGCTGTTCTACCCTCATAATTTCTAACAATATCGCCCATCAAACTATCTTTAGCCTTATCTACCGGTGGTCCGGTCAAAACAGCTAGCATTCTGGGTTTGCGTATATTAATCACACAGCAGGTAATATCATCTTGAGGTTCATAATCACTGTTGGCATTAGCGTATTCTACTATCTCCTGGGCAAAGCTTCTGGCTGCCATATTGGGGTATTTAGTTGCTAAGTATTCGCAGAATTCTTGAACTTTATCAACTCCCCATCCAAAAGGCAGTGCATTAGAACCCATTCCTGATTGATTCACACCATCAGAAAAGATAATTAATTTATCACCTAACTGGAGCTTAAAACTCGCCATGTTCAAAGTATATTTACGCGATAAACTGGTGATGTTCCCTAAGTATTGCTTATTTGGGGTAGCAAATCTCTTACCGTCTCTAATCAAGATAAATGGAGGGTTGTCATAATCAATAATATCACATTTGCCTTCATAATCAATATCAACTATTGTGAAAGTAGCATAGCTTATTTTCCTCACACTATCAATAGGAAGAGTGTTCATGATAGTTTCAGCAGCTTTAATATTATCATATTTATTAGCCGAGTAAGTTATTGCCATGGTTGCGGTCATAGTAGAAATCACATTAGCTCTGACCCCACTGCCCAAGCCATCAGAAAGCACTGCAATAATCCGCTTATCATGCTTTACCTTCATACTCATAAAAGTATCTCCACAGACTTTCTGTCCATGCTTAAACTTCTGAACATGAGCTACTTCAATGAAAAAATCCTTGTCTAACTTCATATTTATCTTCCCTACTCAGAAATGTTTTCTGCTTTATCCATGCCGGAAATATCAATAATAGAATTTAACGCTATCTCTACTTCGGCAGCATTTTCGCCAAGTAAAAACGCAATTTTCTGAACCATATCTAAATTCTTATTTATCACTGTTTTAGCTTGTGTTATAGTGTGTTCTCTAGCTGTTGAAGGAACTGTAATATCTTGAATCACAGCACCCACTAATTCATGCTTTTCAATGGAGAAAATAGAGATCTTCAGATACTTAGATTTATACTTTACATCTTTATCCAAAATATCTGTACCTTCTACTAAAACCTGCTTGAACATACCGGCAAAGGTGATTATCTTATCTAATCTGGCACCATCAAAATCTACAGATTCTGCAGAGAATTGATCATCTATCCCTAATATCTTAAAGAAATTAGTATTAGTTTCTTGAATAATCAGATCTTTATTCACAATAATCACACCGGAAGGCATGGTTTTGAAGAGAGCATTAGCCTTCTTTTGAGCCAATGTACGAAGATAAGAGACACACATGGAAGCTTCGGCCTTGCCATCGATAATTGCCTGAGCAAATTCACGACATGTATTATAGCCACAGCCACCGCAGTTCTTTTCATCTTCCTGACGGAATTTACCAATAGTCTTAAATACTTCTGTTATTGTCAAACCATTTCCCTTCTCAGGAATCATAGGTTTTTCAAAATAATTTTGCCTGATATTTACATTGCTATTACTTAAAGTTTTCTTACCAAGATAAGGATTATGGTCTATAATTTCCATCTCTTTTAAAAGATATGACTTCTCTTTGAGACAGCCCGGACCATTGATACAACCGCCTTTACAAGATAAAGTCTCTATAAAGACATTCTTGTCAACACCTCTTTCCACTAAATCATCAAACAGCTTGATAATCTCATCAGTACCGGAAATAGCATAGCTTTGATAATTGCTCTCACCCACTATATTCATGGTGTCAATCATTCCGCCTTCGATAGGATAAAGAGTTCCCTCTTGAGCACTTTTGGGTGAAAAATCAAAACTTTCGTCAACTTCTAATTCATAAGGGTTAATCCCCTTCTCTTCAAAGAATCTATGTAAATCTTTAAAGGTAATGGCAAAAGCTATATTGCCGGGAAACTTATCTGCTTCTAATTTCTTAGAGATACAAGGACCTATAAAGCCTATCACGTAATCCCTGCCATAATGGGCTCTTAAAAGCTTGGTGTGTGCCATTAAAGGAGAATCAACCGGAGTTAGACTATCAATCAAGGTTGGATAATATTTCTCAACCAGCTCAACAATAGTAGGACAAGCTGTAGAGAGCTTAACCCCTTGAGCATCACTCAAATAAGTAGTTAAATTACTGTTCACCTCTTCTGCACCAAGAGCAGTTTCTGAAACTTCTGTAATTCCTAACATCTTGAGACCCTTAATCATCTGCTCTTTCTTCAATCCGGAAAACTCACTTCTCCATGCCGGAGCTAAGGAAATCACAATCTTCTTATTCAAGGAGAGATTTATCTTTAATTTATATAAATCATCACGAACTCTTTTTGCTTCCACAGGACAAATATCAACACAGTGTCCACAGTGAATACATAAATCCGGGATGATCGAAGCGTGATGATCTTCCACTTTAATTGCTTTTACAGGACAACCACGCACACATTTATAGCAATCTTGGCACTCTGCAAACCTGGTAAAGACCGGCAAGTTACTTGGATTCATTACTTCTCCTGTTTAAGAATTTCTTCGATTACTTTTAATACACCAAAATAGTCTATATCATTATATATAGTACCATTTATTCTGATGTTAGGTCCATCTTTGCATAAGCCTTCACAAAGATTTCCTCTCATCATTATTTGATCAGACAGATTATTTTCACTTACATAAGCTTTTATTTTCTCTAAGGTCTCTCGGTTACCTCTTGGGTAACAACTACTTCCCATGCAAACACTGATATCTATCTTCTTATTATCTGACATTTTCAACCCCTTTTTATAGATATATTATTATCGATTATTAAATAGCGTTTTGTGTCAAGGAATATTATTCTGTTTTGAGGGAAATAAACAATATCATTGTTCCATTGCTCTTTTCTATCTTTCATAAACTAACCATTTCCCCTCTCCCTCATTTTTCATTTGACATTCTATCCTATTCTTTTATAATGTATTAAATTCAATATCTAGGAGATTTAAAATGAAAGTAATAGCAACAGATAAAGCTCCGGCAGCTGTCGGTCCTTACTCACAAGCAGTGGTAGCAAACGGTTTCTTATTCGCTTCAGGTGCCTTAGGAATCAATCCTGAGACCGGTAAATTCGAAGATGGTTTTGAAGCTCAAGCAGAAAGAGTATTCTCAAATTTAGCAGCAATCTTAAAAGAAGCCGGTATGGGTTTTGAGAATGTAGTTAAGGCAGAAGTTTTCTTAACCGATCTGGGCAAATTCAAGATAGTTAATGAGATTTATGCTAAATATTTCAAAGCTCCCTTCCCTGCTCGCTATGCTTTTGAAGTTTCAGCTTTACCTCTTGGTGGGCTGGTAGAAATCTCCGTAACAGCAACCAAATAAGAGGTTTAAATGAGTATTTCTACTAAGGGCGGCGATACCGGTATGACCAGCTTATGGTCAGGTCAACGCATCAAGAAATCAGATATTAGAGTAGAATCTTATGGGACAGTTGATGAATTGGATTCTCACCTTGGTGAAGCCAAGCATTTTGTGAAAATCACGCAGATAAGAGATATCTTAGAAGAAGTACAAAACAAATTGATGATAATCATGGGAGAGTTGGCTTCTTTAGATAAGCAGTTTGATTCCCCTATACAAGAGATTGATGTAGATAAACTTACTGACTGTGTTCATCATTTCGAAGCTAAGGTTCAGCTAAAAGGTTTTGTGATTCTCGGAAACACACTCGCTTCTGCTAAGCTTGATGTGTGCAGAACCATTGCCCGCAGAGCTGAAAGAAGGATTATTGAACTTAATAATCACAGTGTAGTGAATCCTCATCTTATTGCTTTTGTGAATAGACTTTCGGATTTGCTCTATATTATGGCGAGAGAAGAAGAACGCAATGATGGCGGGATTAAATATAAGAATAGAGAAGCAAAAGTGGAATGCAAAAACAATTAGCAATTAGTAATGAGCAATTAGCAATTAAGAAAAAAGACTTTCACACGAATTAACGCGAATTAAGAAGAATTAACACGAATTAATTGCATGTTGAATTGTTGATTTGTTTAATTGTTTAATCGATTGATGTAGGTTGTGAGATCTCTTGAATCCTTTTAGGGATAAATAGTTTAGCCTGTGTGTTGTATTCTTGTACCCAAGAATTAACCACAGGTACAGACACAAAAAAAAGACCTTTTACACGAATTAAGACTGATACGCGACCTCTTAATTCCCCTCTAAGGAGGGGTGCCGGTATTTCCGGCGGGGTGGTCTCTTAATTCCCCTCTAAGGAGGGGTGGTAGCTTTGCTGACGGGGTGTGGTCTTCTCTTAATTCCCCTCTAAGGAGGGGTGCCGGTATTTCCGGCGGGGTGGTCTCTTAATTCCCCTCTAAGGAGGGGTGCCGGTATTTCCGGCGGGGTGGTCTCTTAATTCCCCTCTTGGTCGTAGAGACGCAATATTTTGCGTCTAATTGATTGGCAATGTGTTTAGTTGAGCGTGGTCTTAAATCCTGGAAGGATTATATAAATTAGCCCAGGGGCTCATTCTGCTTGCAGAATTGACCCTGGTTAAGATAACCCAAATAAAAAGAACCCCGTAGGGGTGACATAACTAGTAATTAATAATTAAAGGAGAATTAATGTATAAAATAGTTTTAATCAGGCATGGCGAATCTCAATGGAACAAAGATAATAGATTCACCGGATGGACAGATGTTGACCTTTCTGACAAGGGAAAATTGGAAGCAGTGGAAGCCGGAAAGATTCTAAAAGCTGAAGGCTTCAGTTTTGATAAAGCTTATACTTCAGTCTTAAAAAGAGCTATCAAGACTCTTTGGTATGTCTTGGAAGAGTTAGATTTAATGTGGATTCCGGTTGATAAAGCCTGGCAATTAAATGAGAGGCATTATGGTGCATTACAAGGACTTAACAAAGGCGAGACTGCTGAGAAGTTTGGTAATGAACAGGTTCTAATTTGGAGAAGAAGCTATGATGTGCAGCCTCCTCTATTAGATGCAAAAGATGAAAGATACCCGGGGAATGACCCGCGTTATGCTAGCTCTAAAAAAGAGAATTTGCCTTTCACAGAATGCTTAGAAGACACAGTTGCCAGAGTTATACCTTACTGGAATGAGTTTATCGTTCCTGATATCAAAGCCGGCAAGAAGCTAATCGTGGCTGCTCATGGCAATAGTTTAAGAGCATTAGTCAAATATTTAGATAATATTTCTAATGAAGATATCTTAAAGTTGAATATCCCGACAGGTGTACCTTTGGTTTATGAACTTGATGAGAACTTGAAACCTATCTCCAGTAAATACTTGGGAGATCAGGATGCAATTGCTAAAGCTCAGGCTGCTGTGGCTGCACAGGGAAAAGGGAAGAAGAATTAATTAGCAATTAGCAATGAGCAATTAGCAATTGAAGAAAAGCCAGAAGAGAAGATTCTTAACACAGAATTTTAAGAGGAAGAAGTAAGCAATTAGCAATTAAAGAAAAAGAATTATTAGCCACGGATAACACGGATAGACACGGAATAATTGCTTGTTGAACTGTTGATTTGTTTAATTGTTTAATCGATTGAAAGTCCCCTTTTGGTGATTTAGGGGCTTCTTAAATCCCCTTGGGGATAAGTAGTTTAGCCTGTGTGTTGAATTCTTGTATTCAAGAATTAACCACAGGTACAGATGCCAAAAAATCGACCTATCCCTGACCTGTGCCGGCGTAGCTTTTAGCGAAGACGCAAGGGGATTAGTAGAAAAAACAATAAAACTATTTAGGAATGAATAATTATTCTCAAAACGGATTTTATAAGGGCGGAATATTTTCCGTCCTTCTTTTTAACTACCATTATTCAAGCCAACACAACACTCCCCCGGCTTTCACATTAGTAACACGATTGATTATCGAAAACACAATGGATTACTAAAGAGGGTCTCAAGGAAGTTATGCTAAAATAATGCAACATAAGGTTTTGCTCCTAAGGAGTGATGGGATTTCGGTGATATTTTATGAAGAAAAGATGAGCTTCCTAATGGAGTAATTAATCTTAGTTGGCTTTTAAAATTTCCCTTCAAATTTACCACATCCAGCCCAAGCAGGCTTATTAAGATTGCCGTTTTTCATACAAGGTTTTTCAATTGTGCTTTCATATTCCCAGATATCACCATATTTGTGGGTCAAGGCTGTGTTTGCGGGGTCTATCCAAAATCTACAAAAGGCACATATGCGAGTGTGTTTACTATTTGCTGTGCTTTTCATTCTAATTACCTCTTTAAGTTTATTTAGCATAATTACCTCCTTCTCTCATTTTTAGTCAAGAAGAATGTTTGTTCACGGAATATTTATTTGGGTTTGTAGAGACGCAACATTTTGCGTCTTCTTAAATTAAGACCTCACTCTGCTGGAAATATCGTCACCTCTTGGCTCATCGCTAATACATTCTACATAGCTTAACAAGCGGAGTAGAAAGCTATGCTTTCACGAGCTTTAGAGGGAAATTAAGAACCACCCCGTCAGTGAAATACACTGCCACCCCTCCTTAGAGGGGAATTAAGACCACACCCTGCCGAAAATACCGGTATTACTCCACAGAGGGGAATTTAGATTCTCATTGCTTACCGCAATGATGCACTCAGGGATGAGTGCGTTCCCAGTGGAAGAGGGGAATTTAGACCAAGCCGTCTTTCGGTTCTAATCAATTAAACAATTAAACAAATCAACGATTAAACCTAAACCCTAAACCCTATTTCATCAATTATTAACTATTAATTATTAATTCTTAATTAAAAAGGATTTCTCTTGACAACTGTCATCTAACAATAAATATCATAATATTGTATTTAATTTTGGAGGAGAGATGTTAAGATATACCCGTAAAATATTGTTTATTATAATGTTGGTCGTAGCCCTGATAGCTTGTAGAGAAGAGAAAGGAAGTGATACCCAGGTTTTGCTTTCCGATAAACAGAGCCAACAAGAGACCATGACCGAAAGTCATGCAGTAAAGTCAACTACTAATGATATTGAGAAAGATGGCAGTGCAAGCCAGGTTAGTCAAAAACCAACCTCACAGCAGAGGGTAGTTTATACCAAGTTAGAAAGTTGGTCAAATCAGGCTGATTATTATGAAATTGCTTTTAATACAGCGTTTGCTAGTGAAGTTACCAATAACAGTTTAAAACAACTCATTGCCTTCTCTCCAAAAGTAAGTGGAAACTTCATAATGCAAGATGACAAACTAGTCAGGTTTTATCCAAGCACAAGATTTGAAGCTGATAAAACTTATAAGGTTACTATAAATCAGGCAAAATTATTAGCTGGAGATTATCCTACTGTAGAACTTCAATTCTATAATTCATCACCTGTATTGAATTTAGGACAAGTTTCACTGCAACCTACTGAGAGAGCTGATGAATATACTTTGGAAGTGAAGATTAACCATTATCGGGGCAGATATTTAGATGATGATTATCGCAACGGGATTGAAATAAAGGTAGGTAAAGAGAGATTAGAGGTTGCTAAGCTTGACTTTACTAATAACGAATTAGTTCTAACAACTGCACCCTTCACCTCTAATGCCAAAAGCGTAATCTTAGTCTCTTCTAAAAAAGATATCTTTTCTGATAAAAACAATAACCAACTCTATTATTCTAATTCTATTGCGGAAATGCGAAAATTTACTTTCCTTCGTGCTGAAACAGAAACTAATAAGCAGGGAGAAGCTAATTTTGAAATATCGTTTTCCAAAAACCTAGATACTGAGCAAGCCTTAACCGGCTTGATAGCTGTTCATCAGGATAGAGAAGAGATTGAGGTAAATCTTTCAAAATACAGAAACAAAGTGATAATCAGTGGTAATCTCAGATTAAATACACAGTACAGAATTAGCTTGAAAAAAGGTCTAAAAGGTGCTGACGGGTCTGTTCTCACAAACACTCAAACCATTGTTGCAACTACCCATAACCGTGATCGTGAGTTAGATTATGTGGACAAGGGGATATTCCTCTCTTCTCACAATAAAAATGCAATTAACATTAAGGCTGTGAACTGTCCTAAATTCACTTACTATTTATGGTCAATTCAGGTGGAAAATATTGCAGAGATGTTGCATAATCTCAATTTGGGCAACTATGCTTTTAACCAACAAGCCAATTATTACCGTGATGAAAACCTCAATTGGTATGGAGAATTGGTTAAACAGGAAACCATAGTTACTGATATTGAGCAAGATAAAGATAGCATTATTGAACTGAATTTAGGTGAAGTTGTCAAGTCCGATCCTTCCAAAATCTATATTTTAAACCTGCAGGGAGAATTTGATCAAGAAGATAAACTCAACACTAAGTATCGTTATGGCAGATATGGAGGCGGAAATCAAGTCGGCAAGATGATTATCTTTACTGACCTGGCAGTTAGTGCTAAAACCTTTAGCGACAAGGTGATGATTAATGTAACTAATATTACTGATGCTTCACCGGTAAAACGGGCAAATGTAGAGCTTAGAATGTCCAACAACACTTTGCTACAAGCAGATAAAACAGATAGAAATGGAGAGCTTCTCTTAGATAAATTAACACAACCACTTGACCGTTCAGCCTTCTTTATTGTAGCTGAAAAGAACGGTGCTATTGGCTTCTTAGCTAGTTCAGAAATGAGCATTGATGATACTAAATTCAGAATAGAAAGGGATTATTCTCAAGATGAAGTTAAATTAGAAGCATTCACAGAGAGAAGTGAATATCGTCCGGGTGAGACAGTAAACCTCATGGTGATGCTTAGAGACAGAGATAACCAAGTGATTAAGAATGATCTACCGGTAGTTATTACTATTTATGATGCTCGTAATGCTAAGGTGATATCAGAGAAACTTACAGACTTTTCAGAGGGATTCGCGACTTATCAATACCCAACTACTTCAGGCACAGCTACCGGTGCGTGGCGAATGGAAGTGGAATATGGCACTGTCAGCAAGTATGTCTTCTTTAAGATAGAGACTTTTGTTCCGGAAAGAATAAATGTTAAAATAAAGCCAGATAAAGAGAGCTACGACCATAATGACGAGTATTTAAATCTAACTATAAGTAGTAATTATCTGTTTGGTGAACCTCTGGCTAATGCAAAGTGTAAGATAGACTTCTACTGCTGGTACAACAACAATCTCGGTAAGGAGATGTTCCATGATTACTCTTTTGATATTCCAAAAATAGAGCCAACAACTTTCAACCAAACCCAGCAACTTGTTACTGATGAAAATGGAGAGATTACTACTTCTTTTAAGCTCTTGACCCGCAAGGAGAGTCCTACCCCCTACGATATTAACATTACCGCAACAGTGCAGGAAGAGGGTGGACGACCAATCGAGAGAGTCGTGAGACCAACTGTTTCTCCGCAAAGTAAATATATAGGTTTAATTGATAATCAATATCTTAAAGAACACGAGGGAGAATTTAAAGTCCCTGTAGTGGTGGTTGATGAATCCGGTACAAAACTGGCAGAAGGAACCGAAATTGAGTATGCCGTCTATGGTAAAAGAGGCTATTGGTGGTGGGATTATGATTACAGATACAGTGCTTCTTTTAAAAATGCAGAAAGTACCCAAGTCATCAAAAGTGGCAAACTTACCATTGGGAAAAATAAAGCGATTAGCTTCACTGCTCAAACAACAGATTATAACAGATTCTTAGTAGAAGTCAAGCTCGTTGGAAATGAAGATTATGTCGTGGATAGAGAATATTACAACAGTTATTGGGGCGATAATCCGGAGCTGACAGAAGATAGTTCTATTGAGATTAAAAGCAATAAAGAGAGCTACCAAATAGGTGATGAAGTTAGTGTCAGCATCCCTGCTTCCAAAGGTAATAAGGTGCAAATTTCGCTGGTTAAGCAAAACAGATTAATCAATCATGAAGTCATTAATATCACGAAGAGTGGCGATTATATCTATAAATTCAAGACAGATAAAAGCATGGTCCCCAATATCTTTATCAGTGCCAGAGTTATTCAAGGACAAGCAGATAAGCAGAATGACCTGCCCTTAAGATTGTTTGGGATTATCCCCATTCAGATTCATAATGCTGAAACTAAGCTGGATATCACTATAGATTCTCCTACTAGGATAAACTCCAATTCTACCCTAAAAGGTACTATTGATGTGGGAGTGAAAACCAAGACTAAATATATCGTTTCTATCGTGGATGAAGGGTTAACTAATAAGAGCAACTATGTCATCCCGGATCCGTGGAATCTCTTCTATAAAAGTGAAGGGTATTATGCTAATGATTTTGACAACTTCTCCTACTTTATAAATGCTAAGAATCTGGAGATCTTCCGCACTATCATGATTGGTGGGGATGCTATGTATGATAAAGAAATGTCTTTATCAGGAAGTGGCAAGAGAAAAGAAGTCATGGATGCTCTTAATCGCCTGCAAGAGACTGGTGTTACCAGATTTAGGCCTGTTTCCTACTTCTTGGGAATTTTAGAAACCGATAATAAGGGCAAGGGTGAATTTGAAGTAGAAGTCGGTGATTATGTCGGTGCTTTGAAAATCACTGTGCTAGCTACTAATGAAACAGCCTTCGGTAAGGCAGTGGAGCATGTTATCGTGAAAGATGATATTATTGCCATGCCTACTCTACCAAGAGTTTTGACTCCTTTAGATGAATTTGAGATTCCTGTTTCTATTATAAAAGAGGCGAATATCACTTCTCCTATAGAACTTACTTTGCTTACTAACGAAATGTGTGAAATCTTATCAGAACCTACTAAAACACTTACTTCTAATCAGGCTAATCAGCAGGTTATTTTTAAAGTTAGGGTGAAGGATAATATTGGGAAAGCTGAATTTACCTTTAAGGTGAAGAATAAAGAGTTTCAAAGCAGTAAAAATATCGAAGTTGGGGTTAGATTACCTTCTGCTTATCAATCCCAATCTGAAGTGTTAACCCTTACTAATAATGAATTTAAGTACACTATCCCGGAATTGGGTTATGCTAATAGTAATCAAATCTATCTATCATTTAATCAAGGCTTCGAATTTGATGCAGAACAACATCTTAAACAATCTATAAGATACCCTTACGGCGGAGCAAGTCATATCACTGCTACTACCTTTGTGCAGCTTTTACTTGCTGATTTCATTGATGATGTTAACCTTAGAAATGATTTAGACTATCATATTAACAGCTACTTTCAGAAGATTGTTAGCTTTAATCGCCAAGGTTTGTGGCACTGGGCAGGCAATTGGAAAAACGAAAATGAGCGTAAGCTTCTCAATGCGTATGCTCTTCATACCTTCATTATTGCTCGCGAAAAAGGGTATAATACTAATGAATTTGTCTATGGTGAAATAGAGAATTACCTCAGGAATAACAAGGAAATTACCGAAACCATAGACTTCGCTGAAGCCTATCGCTTATACACCTTAGCGTTAGCTGATAAAGCTGATATTTCTACACTCAACTATTATAATGAACAAACTAAACTTAAGGTTGATTCACGCGCCAAAACAATGCTGGAAATGGCTTATCAAGAGAGTCATTTTAAGGTCTTGGATATCACCAAAGACCTGAAACCTGCTGTTGAGTTAGTGATTAAAGCTCAGCAAGATTATAAAGCTATGGAGCCAACTGAAAGTGTTGTTAATGCTCTCGAGCTTTACTTTAATTCACGCTATAATAGAGAGAGAAACCCGGCTTCGCTTAGAGCTACCGCACTTTCCATTGCTAAAGGAATGCAAGATCCTTATTTCTGGAATATCTACGATAAGGGGTGGCAACTGTTTGCTATTGATGGCTTTGTAAAAACTTTTCCTAAGAATCCTAAGAAGTTCACAGAAGCAAGCTTGGAAGTGAAAGTTGGGAATAAAACTGAGGTAATAAAGGTCAAAGATGCATATCTCATGGATTTAACTCAGGACAAAGGTAAAGTTCTTACCATCAAAGGTCTGTCTGATAATGCTTCTGATCTATTCATCACTGTTAATCAAGTATTTGTTCCTAAAATGAACGCTGTAAAAAGTAGTTCTAATAATATAGAATTAGTGGTTGTTTACACTGATCTTAATGGCGAGAAATTAGATGTTACCTCATTAGAACAAGGTACCAACTTCTTTGCTGAAGTTAAGACTTTCTGTCAGTTGAGAAACATGGATGTTGCCACAACCTTTATTTTGCCTTCCGGATGGGAGTTTGTAGATGATAAGAATCACGCAGAACTAACAGGCTATCAACGCTACGATACTGAGCCGGACTTTGTTGATGTTAGAGATGATAGAGCTGTGATTTACCTCAAAAACAGAAGTGAAAAAGAAGTGAGTTATAAGTTCAAGATTGTAGCTATTACCAAGGGTAAATTTATGATGCCGGCGACGGTTAGTGAAGATACATATCAGGCTGAGAATAGTGCGGTAATTAAAGGGAAGCTTGTTATAATTAATAATGAATAACTTTACCACAAAGACACAAAGAGCACAAAAAAAGAAGATGAAACCACCGATAACACCGATGGACACCGATAAGAAAAAAGAATATTTTACCACAGAGACACAGAGGACACAGAGAAGAAAGATTAAGACTGGTATGACGGCTCTTAAAGTCCCCTACCCCTTGCTGTATAGCAAGTTATGGGGAGGGGTGCCGGTATTTCCGGCGGGGTGGTTCTTAATTTCCCTCTTCCTCTTGGCTGTAGAGACGCAACATTTTGCGTCTAATTCATCGACAGAATGTGATTCTTCAAGTCCCTTTTAGGGGATTTAGGAGTTTCTTAAAATCCCAAAGGGATAACATATATCAGTTCAAAGGAAAGCTTATTTGAAACTTAAATATAAAATCTTAGGGATAATAAGCGGATTGCTGATTCTAATTGGATTAGCAATCCTCATTACCCCGCTTCCCAAGGCTAAAGATTGGGATTACTCCTCTGTGATTCTCTCAGAAGAGGGCGAGTATTTAAGGGTTTATCTGAACAAGCAAGAGCAGTGGCATCTCTATTATGCAGGCGAGATACCGGAGAAACTCCAGACTGCTATTCTTGAATTTGAAGATAAAAGCTTCTATTCTCACCCGGGGATAAATCCCCTTGCAATTGGCAGAGCACTCTACTCTAATCTTAAACAGAGAAAAGTAGTGAGCGGTGGTTCTACTATCACCATGCAGGTTGCCAGACTCTTCTTACAGCGTGAAAGGACCTTGCTAAATAAGATTCAGGAAGCCTTTATCTCACTCAAGTTGGAACTGTATTATTCTAAAGATGAGATACTTCTGATGTACCTCAATAATGCACCTTATGGTAGCAATATCATCGGAATAAGAAGTGCGGCTTATAAGTATTATCATAAAGAAATTGAACAATTAACCTGGGCAGAAGCTTCTCTCTTTGCAGTTCTGCCTAATAATCCCGGATTTCTCTATCCGGGCAGCAACACAGATAAGCTTAAACAAAAGCGAGATAAGTTGTTAGCTACCCTTAAAGAGAAGGGTTATCTTGATCAGAATCAATACCTAAATTCTATTAGAGAAGAGATTCCTACTAAAATGTACTCTTTTCCTTGCTTAGCTCCACATTTGGCAGATAAGCTAAAGAATGCTCAAGAGTTTGAATTAACCACCACCATAAATATTAAACTCCAAAAACAGCTCGAATTAATAGCCAGACAAGAGGGCGGTGTCTTGGCTAGCAAGGGAATAAAGAATCTCGCTATCTTGGTTAGTGATACCAAAACAAGGGAAGTAAAAGCTTATCTTGGCTCGCAAGACTACTTTTCAAATTCATCTAATGGTTATATTGATGGCGTGCAGGCTTTGCGTTCGTCCGGTTCTATCCTAAAACCTTTCATTTATGGCTATGCATTAGAAAAAGGGATTCTGACCCCGACTTCTTTGCTGGAAGATACTAACAAAAGTTATGGTGTTCTTCTGCCTAAGAATTATGATAGAAGCTACCGCGGAGTGGTAACTGTTGCGGAAGCATTGCAGAAATCTTTAAACATTCCTGCCTATGAAGTTACGCAACGCTTAGGGGTTAATAACTCTGTTAATGTGCTTCAAAGTGTGGGCATGAGAAGTTTGTTTAGAGAACCAAGCGATTATGGTTTATCTATTTGTATTGGCGGTGCAGAAGCTTCTTTGTTAGAGCTATCAGAGATGTACCAAACTTTGGCTCATAGTGGTAAGCAGAGTCGCTTAAAGCTTCTCGCTTCTGATGAGCTTAAAGAGACAAAATCACTGCTCTCCCCCGCTTCTTGTCATCAAATCTTAGAGATTCTCAGCGGAGTTCAAAAGCCGACTCACTACGCTAAACGCTTTCCTAATTTCTCTTGGAAAACCGGCACTAGTAATGGCTTTAGAGATGCGTGGGCTGTAGGTGTTGATCAACAGTGGACAATTGCTGTCTGGGCAGGAAACTTCACCGGAGAAGGAAATCCACACTTGTTAGGTAGGGATATCGCCGGGAATATATTATTCAGAGTTTTGAGTACTCTTCCGGAAAATGATTCACCACCTTTTGTGAAACCATGGGCAGATTTCAAGCAGATAGCTGTCTGTGCTGTAAGTGGCTTTGCACCTACTAAAGCTTGTTCTGATACTGTTTGGTGTGATGTTCCGAAAAGTGCTTTTGTGTTACCTAAATGCTCCTATCACAAGCAGATTATAGTAGATGAGTTTGAAACAATGCAACTCTGCTCTAATTGCTGGAGTGGGTTTAACCATAAGTCTATTAATATTTTGGATTATCCTCCTGATGTTGACTATTATCTGCAGAAGTTTGGTCAGGAAATCCCCATTCTTCCTCCTCATAATCCAGAGTGCAGTCTAGTTAAAAACCATTCTAATTTGCTGATTAAATATCCCATCTCACAGAGTCATATCTACTTGCCAACTACTTCGCAAGGAAGGCTTAATTCTTTCCAAGCTGAAGCCTTTTGTAATGCTAATACTTCTATCTTCTGGTTCTTAAATAAGGAGTTTCTGGCTGAGACAAAAGATAAGCACACACTTGATATTTACACTACTGCAGGAACGAAAGAGCTACTCCTTGTAACTTCTGATGGCATTTCTAAAAGAGTTAAATTTGAGATTCTAATAAAAGAAGATTGACATATTCACAAACTTTATTTTTAATAGACTAAACATAATAGGAACTAAAATGAAATATAATATACTAATTCTACTTTGCTTATTTGTAGCACTTTCTCTTGGGGCAATTCAAGATGATGAGAAGCTGACTTTTGACATTCGGTATGGGATTGTTTCGGCTGCCGAAGCAGAACTACATGCTCGTCATATTATTCATACAGATTCTATTTATACTGAACCTACCCATGCTTTAAAAGTCTCTTCTAATGCCCAAACTTACTCTTTCTTTGATATCTTTTTCAAGGTCAGAGATAGTATAATTTCTATTTCAGATCAAACTAGTGGAGAAGCTATTTATTATGAAAAGAATCTCCGCGAAGGTGGCTATAAACAACGCAGACTTCACTACTATGATAGAGTCAATGAAAATTGCATTTATCAGAGATGGCGGTATAAACAAAATGAATTTGTAACATCTAATATCCCGATTACTAAAGATACTTATGACTTTTTAGGTGCCTTCTATCATATTAGAGGTCAAGAACTTGAGGTCGGTGATACTCTTACTATGACTATGTCCGGCGATGGTTCCACTTTCGATGCCCAAATAGTAGTGCATAAACGCGAAAACCTTAAAACTATCTTTGGCAAACTTGAGTGTTTGAAAATAGAACCTCAACTTGTTGGGGAAACTATCTTTAAGAACTCTGGACGAATCTTTATCTGGCTAACTGATGATGAATTTAAGATACCGGTGAAGATGGAGTCTGAGGTGAAGTTTGGGAGTTTCGTGGCTGAGTTGAAAGATGCTAAGAATGTGGGGCTCAAGAAAAATTAGCAATTAGCAATGAGCAATTAGCAATTGAAGAAAAAGATGGAACCACAGAGACACAGAGAACACAGAGAAGAAAGAAGATAGATAAAGGCTAATATGACGGCTCTTAATTCCCCTCTTCCCTTTCGGAGAAAGGTTTCTGGCGTGTGAAGGCGAAGCTTTAGCGAAGACTCAAGAGGGGTGGCAGCTTTGCTGACGGGGTGTGGTCTTAAATTCCCCTCTGAGGAGGGGTGCCGGTATTTCCGGCGGGGTGGTCTCTTAATTCCCCTCTTCCCTTTCGGAGAAAGGTTTCTGGAGAGGGGTGGCAGCTTTGCTGACGGGGTGTGGTCTTAAATTCCCCTCTGAGGAGGGGTGCCGGTACTTCCGGCGGGGTGGTTCTTCAATTCCCTTAATTAAATAATTAATATTATTCACGGAGGATAAATGAATAAAAAAGTTTCCCTCACAGGTATAAAGCCAACAGGCATGCCACATCTTGGTAATTATGTTGGTTCGATTAGACCAGCCTTAGAATTGGCAAAAGAT
>Ga0265294_10002788_pt1 | contig 22711 bp, 19 predicted proteins | sample MunlanPumphouse3_FD_192504 | JGI IMG/M metagenome (GOLD analysis project Ga0265294, IMG submission 192504) | Groundwater microbial communities from a municipal landfill in Southern Ontario, Canada - Pumphouse #3 | ecosystem: Environmental > Aquatic > Deep subsurface > Groundwater | place... | reverse complement strand
ATAACCAGATTTCGGATCAATTACCGGGGAGCCGTCTGCATTGTACCCCATGACCGGATAGCGGCCGGATTTCGCCATCGGATAGGTATCTACTAACTTGACAGAGGGGGCAAAGCCGCCATAACCCTCCTTTACCACACGGGGAGGCAGGCATCGCACGTTCAATCCTTGACCGTCCGTATACCAGACACCCCAAATCACTTCATTATTCCATTCCTCGAAAGTTACGCCCTGGTAAGACTTGATCGCCTTTCGAAAAGGATCCGTTTCCGTTTTATCTTCATATAAGGTGAATAGATTCAGGTCAATCACCTCCTTTGCCGCTTGGGCAGCCTTTTCCCATTTTTCAGGATCGGCCGACTGGGGGAACAGATACTCTCCATCTTTATTTTTTAATCCTTTATACAAATCACAACCATTGAATAACGGACTGGCGGCGTACAGCAATAAACGTGATTTAGCAGCCATGACGGTTGCTTTGGTGATTCGTCCGTACCACATCGGGTCAGTGATGGTTAACGGCAAATCTTTCATGGCTTTGTCATATTCAGATTCAATAAACTTCAGATTCACATCCAGTGGATGGCGGTCTACATCTTCCGCATGGATCAATATATTCGGAGCCTGGTCTTCCCAGACGAATACAGGCCCATATTGACAGACTAATTCGAAATAGAAATACGCCCTTAGAAATCGAGCTTCTGCTTTCATCCTCGTACGGACTTCCTCCGTAACATCCGTACATTTATCTACATTATCCATGAAGATGGTTGCCTGGTTAATGGCCTCATATTTTTTCTTCCAGATGTTGAATGCACTGGTAGTGGGTCCCCAGGTGCCGTCATTAAACACTAAATGGTTTACCCAGGCGTACCAGGAAAAGAGCGCTTCGTCACTGCGGGGTACAGCACTGCCGGCATCTGACAGCCAGTTATAGCAATCGGGTAAGTAGTCGTAAATATGAGCCAGATAACGTTGCGTTGTTTCGCGCTTGCTAAATGCTTCCTGTTGTGTCATCTGATTGTCTAATTCAACATCCAGATAATTACAGGATGTCACAGCTCCCAGGAATAAACAGATGATCCATCCGATATATTTTTGTCTTTTCATATTGTTGCTTATTAAAAATTAAGATTCATGCCCAGTATTACGTTACTCGTCTGGGGATACACATTCCCATAGTTTGTACTCAATTCCGGATCCCATAATTTAAATCTGCTGAAAGTGAGGAGGTTGACGCCCTGGATATAAAAACGAAGAGTAGAAAGGCCGGTTGTTTGAACCAACTTTTTAGGTAAAGAGTAGCCGATCTCTACATTTTTTAGGCGTAAAAAGCTCATATTGCGCATCCAGAAGGTGGAAGAGCGGGAATTATTTGCATTCGACACCATGGACATACGGGGATATTTGGCATTTGGATCACGGGTGAATTCTTTCCAACGATTTTCGGCAACATCTTTATATATTTGGCCATAATACAGAATGGATCCGCTTTCACCATATAGATTGCTGCCGCCGATGATACGGTTTACATGATCTACACCCTGGAAAAACATGGAGACATCGAGGTCTTTCCATCTTGCACTGACACCAAAGCCATAGTTGATTTCCGGTATGGTGGTGTAACCGATGGCTACTACGTCATTATCGTCAATAATGCCGTCGCTGTTGATATCACGATACTTGATATCCCCTACACGTGTTTCTCCGAAAGTCTGACGCGGGCTGTTGGCCAAATCTTCTTCCGATTCGAACAGTCCCATTGCGATGAGTCCGCGGAGTTGTCCTTGCGGGAAATTGGCCAGGCTGCGATAGGGCCAGACAGGGGTTGGTGCGTCATCATAGAGACGTTTGTTGCGGTTAAAGGTGAAATTCCCGCGGGCAGAGAGATACCAGTCTTTGTTTATTTGTTTATCATATTCCAGAGACATATCGATTCCCTGGTTCTTCATCCGCCCCAAATTGACATACTGTGTTACATTAATTCCCACAACGGAAGGAATACTTTGTTGTTGGATATAGATTCCTTCGCGTTTGTCGTAAAAGTAATCCAGACTCATCTTAAATTGATTGAATAACCCCAATTCCAACCCGATGTTGGTTTTCTTGGCGGTTTCCCACGATACATTCGGATTGCCCGGATGACCGGTTGCAATGCCTGGATACCAGATGATCTGATCGCGCCCGAAATGATATCCGCCGGTATTGGTATTCATTTCTGAGTTAAAAGCAAAACGGCGGTTACCCCCGATTTTATCATTTCCAATCTCGCCGTAAGAACTTTTGAATTTTAATAAATTGACCACATCAGCAATCGGTTCCCAAAATTTCTCATTGCTAATCATATAGCCGACGGCAAAGGAAGGAAAGAAGCCGAATTGTTTGTTTGGTGCAAAGTTCTCAGAACCGTTATAGCCAAAATTAAACTCGGTGAAATATTTATCCATGAATGAATAGGTGGCTCGGCCCGCGATCCCAATATTCCTTTCCGGGAAAGACTTGATATAGTCATTGCCGGGGAAATTATTCTTATATTCCCTCATGGTAAACAGAAAGAGGCCGCCGACCCGATGTCTGTCGCTAAATACCTGCTCATAGGTAGTGGATGCTTCCAGATTCATCGAATGACTGCCTCTATTGGATACATCCAATTTCATATAGTCGTTGCCGTCCCGGTTTTTCCGGAATATCAGCTCACCGTTTTCATCCCGCCCTGTAGCAACATACGTCGAAGGAGACATGCGTTTATCTTCTGTCGATTCATTACGGGCATCCCATGAAAACTTCACATTTGCCTTCAGTCCCGGAGTAATGATCTTTGAGAAGTCTTGTGTCAGGCTTACCAACGCTTGGGCATTGTTCCAGAAGTCCTGTGAAAAACCGGTATAATTCAAATTCAGGAATGGGTTTGATCCGACATCCGGTCTTGAGAGCGTGCCGTCGGAATACACCGGGACTACTGCTGTCGGGGGGATCCGTACGGCATCTTCGTACATGGTGCCCATATCAACTCCCAAACGTCTTTTGATCTCATACTGGTTAGACATCAAAACGCCTAATTCTGTGGAACTGGTAATATCTATATCCACGTTCGCACGGAAATTGAACTTCTGGTATTTTACTTGTGGATCGTAACGGAGATTATTCGCAGGATTAAACACTCCGCCTTCGCTATAATAGGATCCGCCAACATAATATCGAATTCTTTTTCCACCGCCGGTTACATTGATATTGGCACGAAGATTGTTGGAAGAATCTTTGAAAATCAGATCCAACCAGTCCACGGAAGGATAGAAATCTGTATCGTAACCGGACAGATACTTTTCTTTCATCATGGGTTGAAAGGCCGGGTTACCCCCTGCCGCCAGGATAATATCATTATAGTAATCCATCCATTGCCCGGCATTGGCTAGCTCTACCATACGAATGGGATGGGAAATCCCGTACTCTACGCGTGTGTTAATGGTTGGAGGAGCTTCTTTCCCGCGCTTGGTGGTGATTAAAACAATACCGTTGGCCCCTCGTACGCCATACAGGGCTGTGGCCGTGGCGTCCTTTAATATGGAAAAGGAGGCGATATCTTCCGGATCGACCAGATCCATCGAGCGTTCGATGCCATCGACCAGAATCAACGGAGTTGAATTTGCCCCGAAGGTACTGACTCCGCGGATCCAGAAGTCAGCGCCGGCTCCCGGCTCGCCGGTACGTTGCATAGAGACAATGCCGGCTAACTGTCCTGCCAGGCTGGTACTCAATTTGGCGACGGGCATTTTCAATTCATTCGCAGTAATGGTGGAGATCGATCCGATCACACTTTCCTTTTTCTGTTTTCCGTAAGCAACGACGGTCACTTCTTCCAGTTCATCGACTTTTTCAAACATCTTAATGTTGATGGTTGTTTGGTTATTCACGGCAATGGTTTGGGTCTCCATTCCTACAAATGAAAAAATCAATTTATCTGTTGGGCGTACGTTCATCGAATATGTACCGTCGATGTCGGTGATAACCCCTCTGGTGGTGCCATCTATCACGATTGTTACTCCGGGTAAAGGTTTGGCATGTTGGTCGGTTACTATGCCTCTGAGAAGAATATCTTGTGGTTGGACTGTAAGTGCGGAAACAACTACGTTCATCTCTTTCGGAATGATTTTTGCGTCATCATGATACACTACAATCTGTTTATCCAGGATTCTGTAGGCAAGTCCGCTTTGAGAGAGAACCGTGTTGAGTACTTCCGTGACATTCTTTGAATCGATTGCAACATTGATCTTTTTATGGAGGTACTTTTCGCTATTGTCTGCAAAAACAAAGATATAGTCACTATTTCTCTCAATCTTGTTGCAAGCCTCTTTGATGGTTGTCGATTTCAAATGAAGTGAGAGTTTTGCTTCCTGAGAATAGCTTGTTGCAGCCTGCGAAAACATTATGCTACAAAATAGTAGAAACAGCGTAGTTTTCATGATCTTTAGCACCTGATTGAAATTATTGGTTTTTTTTCCCTTCCCAATAGAATGTTTATTCATATATTTGTATGATTTAATTATTATTGAACCAAGAAAATTAAATTATCACCGGTCGGACGATATTCACGGTATTGTCCGGCCATTTTTATGCACCCCGCCTGGTTTAGTCAGGCAGGATGAGCGTTTCACAGTCTATATCATAGGCATAAAATTTTAAAGAGGTTTGTGGGAAATAAATATCTGGTTATCTATTCTGGTATAAATTGTAGAAGATAATAAACCGATCGTAGACATCACATTATCCATGTTCTCAGACAGATAGATCTTGCCGCTGCAGGTACGTTTTTGCAGATTCACATCCTGTTCATAATCGAACGACAGGTTGTAATATCTGCCGATCTGTTGCAATACTTCAGTGATCGGTGTTTTGTCGAAGGAAAGATAGCCCTCTTTCCAACTGATAAATTGATTGACATCAACTTTTTGTGTGGCAAAGGTGCCGCTTCCGGAATAAACGGCTTTTTCATTCGGTGTGATAAACAACTCCTTCTGGCTGGTCGATTGCAGACTGACACTCCCTTCCACTAACACAACGGTCTGCGGTGAACCGGTGTAGTTTGAGAGATTGAATTTTGTACCATATACTTTTACATTGAAATTGGAGGTGTGTACGAAGAATGGCTTATTTTGATCGGGAGTTACTTCGATATACATCTCTCCCGATCTAAGCCCTATTTCTCTCTTTTTACTGCCGAATTGTGCGGGAAACTCAAGCACCGATCCGGAGTTAAGCCACACTTTGCTGCCGTCTGCCAGCGTGAGGGTGGAGCGTTTTCCATAGGGGATGATCAGCGTGCTGAGTTGATTCTGGCGGATGTCAATTTCCTGTGTTCCTTTATTTTTTTGCATGATTTCAGCTTTCCCTTTCTCGCTGAGCTTCACATCAATATCATTTTGAAACGTGATGGATTCTTCACTGGTAATGAGCTGGATATCTTCGCTGTTCAGTAGTTCACCCACAATGAGTTCCTTGTCGGTTGGAATCATCACATCTTCTCTTTGTGTGTAAAACAGGATAAGTCCGATCACGAGTAATGAAACCGCAGCAGCAGCGTACCAAAAGAGTCTGCGTTGTTTTGTTTGCTGCCGGTTCCAGATGGTTGCCTGAATTTTATCGAACAGGAGTGCACGTTCCGTTTCGTCAAGGCTGCTTTTGTTCAACCCCTCATGCTTTAAATATACAATGGCTCGTTGGATCTCTTTTTCTGATTCCGGATAGTGCTCTGTAAAATCCTGCCAATATTTGTTTAAGGCATCATCAGGCAACAATTGCCACTGAATAAATTTACTGTCTTTTAAAAAATCGGTATAACGTTTCATGACTCATTTTCGCTGCTTGTTGTATTACATCAATTTTTACACCCCTTCTTATAATGAAGAGACGATATGAAAAATGAATTATCCCCTTTTATTTGAAAATTGTTGAAAATTTAACATTTTAAGGTGAAGGAAGATGATGGAGTGGGGGGCAGGGAGGATACAGGTGAGAGAGTGAAGTTAAGATAGAAGGGTCAGGAATGTGATGAGGGAACCATATTTTTCACGGAGGCTGAGGATGGCTTTCGATACCAGTTTGCGACAGCCGTGAACACTGATTCGCAACAGTTCGGCAATCTGTTTATAGTCATATTCCTGTACATAGCGGAGATAAATCACTTCGCGCTGCCGGTGGGTGAGAGCCGTGAGCATCTGTTCGATTTCGGCCTTTATCTGCATCTGTTCCTCTCTTTCGATAAGGAGATCCTCAACGTTCACCTGTATGTTGAATGGGATTTCCGCTAAAGGATCCATGTCCTCGAGGGCGACGTCGTACTTTTGCTGTTTATGTAGGTCTAACAGCCTGTTCTTAAGCGATCTGAAAAGGTAAAACTTGATGTTGGAGATTCCATTTAACCTGTTTTGATCTGCCGATAGTTTGAAAAAGAGATCGTGTATGGCATCTTTCACAACTTCTCCCTCAAAGCCGAGGTAGGTGCCATAGGTGAACAGATCACCCACATAGCGGTTGTAAACCCATGCAATATCTTTCCCTGTTTTCATTGATGGTGTGAAATATTTCTAACAATTGGCGTTGCAAATTAAGTAAAAAAGTTTAAATAAAGAAAAACTCTTTTTCACCCTACGTGCATATCGGATGGGTAGCTTTTGCCGTACAACCAAAAGAGCGTATCTTTGCTGTATGAAACGCGCATGAACATCATTTGCACACAAGTACATGATTACAGCGAGTTCCATATGATACCTTTGAACTATTGCGATCAGTGAGAGCAGCGAAAAAGCTTGCTTTGGAGATGCCGCACACAGCAATAGTCAGACTTTAGTGAAAATAAATCGTTTGAATCGTATGCAAAAACTGGTTATGGTCGGGTGCGGTTATCTGGCCGATATTGTGGCCGATGCCTGGTTGAAGGGAATGTTGCCCGGGTATGCATTCACAGGTGTCTATTCGAGGACGGCGGCAAAAGCGGAGCGTCTTGCCGATAAGATAAACAAACAGGGGAATGTGTGTCAAGCATGTACCTCGCTGGAAGAGTTGCTCGCCTTGAACCCCGATTTTTTGGTGGAGGTCGCGTCTCCTGCTGCGATGAGGGAGCTGGCACTTCCGGTATTACGAAACGGAACATCGATCGTTACGTTGTCTATTGGGGCTTTGGCCGACAGACTTTTTTACGAAGAGGTGAAGAAAACGGCCGCAGACAACGGGGCAAGGGTTTATATTGCGTCCGGTGCTACGGGAGGTTTCGATGTGCTCCGGACGGCTACCCTTATGGGGAATGCATCTGCCGGTTTCCTGAATGTGAAAGGAGTAAAGGCTCTCAGACGGTCTTCCTTCTTCACTCCTGAAATGGAAACAGAAAAAAAGGTGATCTTTTCCGGAACAGCCCGTGAAGCGATAGAAACTTTCCCCACCGGTTTGAATGTGGCGGTGGCTGCTTCACTGGCGACCGTAGGGCCGGAGAACTTACAGGTGACCATGGAGTCCACGCCTGACTTCACGGGCGACAGGCAGCGGGTGGAGATAAAGAACGATCAGGTGCAAGCCGTCGTGGATGTGTTCAGTGCTACGCCTGAGATTGCTGCCTGGTCGGTAGTTGCCACCCTGCAGAATATCGACTCTCCTATTGTGTTTTGATGCCGGTAAAACCGGCCAGGTTCTGCAACACCTTTTCGCTGAGGCGGTCGAATGCCTGCCGGGTGCGTCCGCTGGAGACCCCCATGCAGCGTACTTTCGGGTGGTTGCGCAGATGCCCGCCTCCCAGTGCACCCACAGTGTCGCAAAAGCATAGATTATCGCCTTCCAGCCATTTCAGGAAAGGTGCTTCGTCCCATGCAGGGGAGAGTCCCGTGTTGAATAGCATCTTCTTATTGCCCAACTTTTCAAATTGAGCCTCCTGTAACAAAACTGTATTTTTGTTGAGACAGCAAAAAACCGATTCGCTCTCTTCAAGCAGTTCATCTAATGGAAGAAAACGATACCCTTTTGTTCTGGCTGTAGCCTTCTCACTCCTGGCAAAATATGATATCTCCGCACCGAAGAAGTGCAGAGCGTCAGCGATCATACCGCCCGATTTGCCCAGTCCTACGATCCCTGCCTTTAGCCCGGTGATCTCACGTGCCACGCCATCCCATGGTGTTTGACCAAAACCATGCAGGCACCGGACCAATTCACTGATCACATACTCCACTACGCCTTCATCTCCATAATCGCGAATACCGGTGACGGTGATCCCCCTGCTGTTGGCATACCGGATATCCACATTGGCGCTCTCCGGAGAATAGAGAGAGCAGCACATGCCAATATATTTCACATTGGGACATTGCTCAAGGGAGGCCTTCCCAAGTTGGGAGGTATAGCTAAGCAATACCGCGTCGGCATCTCCGATGCGTGTTGCGGTCTCATTGTCATCTGTTGGAATATCGGGGTAGAGGATCACCTCTTTTGCATATGCATGCAGTTTTTTTTCTGTAGAGGGAATTAAACTGACGGGCTCTATCGCGACTAGTTTTTGAAACATATCGGTATGATTTGGATGTTTATGGATGAATAGTCAAATATACGATTTTGATCTTACTCTGCCAAAAGCAACTTGTCGCCTTCCTGTTTCGCCACGTCTTGCCGTTTTGCCGGTATGATTAAAAAAGCTGTCACAGACCGGATAGACTGCCGTAATACGGCGGCTATCTGTCTGTAACAGCATTACATTCTTATCGGTAGAAAATGAATTTAAAATCGTATGCTTGCACCGCCCGACAACCAGTATCCCGGTTGGGGAATATTGCCGAGATCGACATGCGTGGTATTAAAAATGTTGTTTGCATTGACAAACAGTTCACTGTGACAGAGCGAATAACTGGCCTTAACATCCAGCAAAGCGAAAGGAGTGAACTTCACCCGTTCTCCGGGTTGCAGGCCGACATACTGCACATAGGAACCGACACGGTCCTGCCAGCGGAAATTCCACGACAAGGTGAGGTTCCTCACCACATCGTGATGCAGTCCGGCAGTGAACTTGTGACGGAGATGATTCAGCGTGTAGTTGGATATCAGTTCATCTTCCACCCTGTTTTGGCGGAGGTACATATATCCCATATGGAAGGCTCTGAAGGGTTGATCCACACCAAACCATTGTTTAAGATCCAGGCCCAGGTTGGCTTCAAAACCCTTTGTATTGAGCTTTGTGTGATTTCTGGATTCCCACAATGCATCGGGAGAAGGCTTTACCCAGTCGATCATATTTCTCCCTTTCATATAGAAAGCTGCAAGGCTCCCTTTTACCACAGGATGTGTGTACTTTGCGCCGGTTTCAAACGCTTCGGACTGTTCGGATGCGAGGTTGCTGTTACCGATATGTGTTTTTGTGGTATAATAAAGGTCGGTGAAGGTAGGCATCCGGGTTGCTTTGTTCCACGAGGCATAACACCTTAGCTTGTCAGATAGCCTGTATGATGCATTTAGCGCGGGATACAAGTCGAATTTATTGACGACCGCCGTATTGTGGTTCAGCAGACCACCCACCGAAAAGGTGAGTCTGTTGAAAATAAAATTGTGTTCCAGAAAATAGCTGATGTGGGTGCGGTTATCCGATTGGGTATATTTCCCGATCTTCTCCTCCATAGGTTTTCCCAGCACACTGCTCAGAATCCCTTCGTTGCGAAACTCTCCTCCGAAACCGGTGATCCCCCAACGGGAGGCATACTGCATATGGAGGTTCATGCCAAACACGTCGCTCCGGTGATAATTATGGTCTTTGTACCAGTCCGGCACGTTGGGTGTGCCTTCCCGTATCAGTTGAAATTCATCAAAATGGCGACTCCAGTAAATGTGGGGAATCACTTTCAGCTTCCCGCCGGTCTCTCCCCTGACCGACAGAAAAATGCCTCTGGTGTCGTCGAACTGGTTTGGATATGCAGCGGTATAAAATGTGTTGGCCCCATATTTTTTATCGTTCAGTCCGGCCTGAACATCGAGATGAGAGCCGTTGATGTTGAATCGGCTTTGCCAGAGCAGGTTCAGAATGTCATAGTCGCTGTTGCGGACATAACCGTCCGACCGCTTGTAACCGGCAGAAAGAGAGTGAGATGATCCGTACGCCGTGACGGTACCGCGCGCTTCTCCACCGAAGAGCCCGTGCATGCCGCCTTCCAGTTTTACAAATCCGTTCGATTTGCGATCCTTTTTAGTGATGATGTTCACTCCACCGGAAAAGGCACTGGCGCCGTACACCAGCGATGAGGGCCCCTGCACGATCTCGATCCGCTCAATGTCGGAGAGATTGACGGGAATGTCGAAGCTGTAATGACCTGTTTGGGGGTTGGTGAGATTTACACCATTGAGGAGGATGGCTGTCTGATCGAATGATCCGCCACGAAGAGAGATGTCCGCCTGTACGCCGTGCGGCCCGCGCTGCAAGATATCTACGCCTGCTACGTAATTCAGAAGGTCTTCGATACTGCGAACGGGAGCCCGCTCTATTTCCTGTCTCGATATAACCGTTACCTGCTTGGCTGCCAGGTTCAATGGCAGATTCACCTTCGATGCGGTCACCACCACTTCATCGAGCTCGGTCGGAGGAATCGAGTCGGTGGATCGTTCTACCTGAATCTGCTCGGTGGGTTCGACCGATGCCGCATGGGCGCTCATCAGTGCACTACCGGCCAACACCCCTATGGTGACGGCTTTGTGCAGGCTGTTGAAAACGCTGTACGACCTGCGAGCGAATCGCCTGAAGCGAAACGCCTTCATCCTGTTCATTTTTCTTTTGTTCATAGTTCAATCATTTTTTAATGAAACAAGCTGCAAAAGTAAGATAAATTGTGGCAGGATTAAAATGTGAAAAAAGAAAAATGAACATTGCCATACATGCGTTCTTCACGAAAATGTGGCAGGGATGAAAAATGAAGTTTTTTGGAATGTTCCAGCACAAACAAGCCGTCCGGCTTCAAAAGATTTTTTTCAAAGAGGGTGGCGGGCAGTGAATCGATATCCGGAAGCTGATAGGGTGGGTCGGCAAAAATAAAATCAAACGGTTGTTTCAGTGATTGCAAATATCTGAAGACATCTGCTTTTACGGGAAACAGCTCCTTTGCTCCTAATCTTTCCTGTGCACGACAGATAAAGTTGAAATGATTTTGATTCTGTTCCACACTCACTACGTATGGGCACCCTCTGGATACAAGTTCCAAAGCAATGCTTCCGGTGCCGGAAAACAGATCCAACGCAGTGGTCTCTTCCCAGTCCAGCCGGTTGTTGAGCACATTGAACAGGCCCTCTTTTGCAAAATCGGTTGTGGGTCTCGCCTGGAGATTAGTCGGCACCTGTATTCGCCGTGACTTGTATTTTCCGCTGATTATTCGCATAAGTCCGCAAGGATATCGGTGGGTAAGGTATGTAATTGCTCCTCTTCCATGATCACACGGGGATGTAAGTTGACAGTATCGACATGGCGTACCAGCTTTTTCAGCATCTCCACGGTGGCGGTGTGCGGAGGAATCTGCCCCGACAGGAAAAGCCTGTCGGCTGACTGATCAAGCCCCAGTTTCTCCCATACGCTGGCAATGAAATAGTTGGTGTCATGGATGTTCACGGCAGGAAAAGTGTTGGCACAAAGGAGCATCTCCCCGGAGAAGCAGATGATGGTCATACTCCGGTCGTGAAAATCCACAAAGCAGCTTTTCCGCTCTTGCTCTTTCCGACAGGAATGGAAGAGCCGCAACAGCGATCCGGTATGATGCAGAAAGAGGGGATTCCACAGGTTGCGCGAGAGAAAGGCATGCAGCTCTTCATCCAGATCAAAGAGGATCCGGTATGCCCCCTCCCGAAAATTGTCGACAAGCACACTCCCTTCCTTTGGGTGGAAGTTGAATTGATACAGCTCTCTGACTTTTTTCCTGTCGTAGTATGCTTCCGGCACCAGGGTGTAATACGGGGAAACGATCGTGACCGATGTCCTTTTGAAGGCCTGGCTGAAGAACCCCAGGTCGAAGATCACCTTCTTGATGTGATCGATATAGGAGAGTTGATTTCCCAGTGAGGTGCCCTGATAGTGGAATACTGACGGATCGGCCGGATTGTGGATGCAAAAAGAAAATCCATCCGGCGTGAGCCGAATGGATAGATTGTATTCTTCAGAATGAGCCAGGTCAATATTTTCCGGTAAAAACATAATGATGATGAGCCAGGGAAAAATGATTATTCCCAGTTACCGGCATTATTGTTGGCTACCTCAAGCGAACCCATCTGCATGCCGGGATACTTGTTGCCCGGACGGTCCAGCACTTCCTGGATCTTCTGGTCCAGCAGTTTCTTGTCGAGGTCTCCCAGATAGGTGCGAAAATGAGCCTTTGCTTCAATGACCTGGATGGGATACCCGGAGGGGGTGATCAGTGAATCGACGCCCATCTCGAATTCAGCTCCGTTGCCAAAGGGAACATACCTCAATGAGTCAATACTGAAACGCGGGCGATTGGGGTAAAGCACTTCTACTGTCGGCGAGAAGATAGAGTCTCTTACCAGCTGAGGCGCATTTTTCTCCTCATTCCACAGTCCCGCTGCTTTGATGGCTGCTTCATTTCCTGTGCGAATGATCTTCATCGCATTTTCTTCGGTCATCCCTGCTTCCAGCTGCGCTTCTGTCAGATCCCCCGATTTGATGAGCGTAGCAATTTTACCCTCTTTCACAAAATTGGTTAGCGTATCGAAACTGGCCGTGTAGGCGCCGGTTTGAGCACGCAAGGCAACCTGGGCGGTACGGATGTCAATCAGACGCTGGATGACGGCTTTGTCCCGTCGTGCAACCTCCGCTTTGAAGTCAATCGGACCCTGTATGCTTTTCCAGCAGATGTAAGCTAAAAGAACAACGGCTAATGCTAGAAGCACTCTCATTACAACTTTCATGGACTTTTCTTTTTAATATTTATACTGTTTTGGGTTTGATTTTCTGATTTTAGACTACAAATGTAGAAAAAGAATAAGAATTGTGCTACTTTTACAGGAAAAATTACCTAAAATAATGGTCAATCGGTTCTTTATTGAGAAAATCAGCAACAATTTCCCATTTACTTTTACAGACGATCAGTTGAAAGCCTTGGAGAAGATTTCCGATTTTCTTTATGCAGGAACAAAGGATCAGATCTTTTTGTTGACCGGATATGCCGGAACAGGAAAATCATCCCTGATCGGGAGCTTGGTGAAGACCTTGTCGGAATTCGGTCAAAAGACGCTGTTGTTGGCTCCTACCGGACGGGCTGCGAAGATCTTCTCCGGTTATGCAGCTCATCAGGCTTTCACGATTCATAAAAAAATTTACCGACAGGAAAAGTTTGGGGAGGGAACACCCCATTTCTCTCTGAGCGAGAACCTGCATACCCATACCCTGTTCATAGTGGACGAAGCATCGATGATCCACAATGAGTCGGCTGATCATTCCCTGTTCGGTACGGGACGGCTCCTGGACGACCTGATCGAGTATGTCTACGGCGCTGAGGAATGCAGGATCCTGTTGATCGGAGACAATGCCCAGCTCCCGCCGGTAAAGCAGGAGTATAGTCCCGCCTTGGACAGAGAGGTGCTGCGGTCATACTCCCTGCAGGTGATGGAGGCGACTCTCACCGGGATCGTCCGCCAGGCGGAGACCTCCGGTATCCTCTATAATGCCACGACTCTGCGGAATGCCCTGCGCTGCCATGAGACCGATCATTATCCCAGGCTACTGGTGAACGGTTTTGCTGATGTGCAACGCATCACCGGCATGGAACTGATCGATGAGATCGGTGATGCCTACCGCAGAGACGGGATGGAGGAGACCATTGTGATCTCGCGATCCAACAAACGGGTGAACGCTTACAACAACGGCATCCGAAGCAGGGTGCTCTACCGTGAGGAGGAGCTCTCAGCAGGTGACATCCTGATGATCACCAAAAACAATTATTTCTGGGTGGCCGGTTATGAACACCTTGATTTTCTGGCCAACGGCGAGTTTGTGGAGGTGCTCAGGGTGCGGGGCGAGGAGGAGATGTACGGGTTCCGATTTTGCAATGTACTTTTGTATCACCGCGACTATGAGATCGAGTTTGAAGCGAAGATCCTTCTCGATGTGCTTCACACCGAGGTCCCCGGCCTTACCCGTGAACAGCATGAACTTCTCTTCTCCCGGGTGATGGAGGATTATGCGGAGATCACCCAAAAGCGGAAAAAGTACCGCAAGGTGAGAGAGAATCCCTATTTCAACGCTTTACAAGTGAAGTACGGCTATGCGATCACCTGTCACAAAGCACAGGGCGGCGAATGGAAGAATGTGTTTCTCGATCTGGGGTATATCCAGCAATCCTATATGGGTGACAACTTTTATCGCTGGCTCTATACCTCCGTCACCCGAAGTTCTCAGAAGTTGTATCTCGTGAATTTACCCGACGATTTTGTGGAGCTTCCCAAAATATGATTACATTTGCAGGTGACAACAGGCAGGGGGCCGGCAGGCAGGCTCTGCCGTCATACTACCGCTAAAGGTTTTTCGGATGGAGAACAAAAGAAAAGATTATCTGGATCAGTTGCTCGGCGCGCTGAGGCAGCTGGAGGAAGAGGTGCGCTTTGCCAGAGAGAAGGATGCGCTTTCTTTCTCTTTTTTCAACGATTCATTCGACCGGATGCAGCATATCTCTCGCCTCCTGCATCAACTGCAGTCAATGCAGATCGACGAGATGAAGCACCAGATGGAGCATCTGGTGGCGCTGTTGTCTGAACAAACGGAAAAGGATACACCTCCCGCAACCACACAGAAAGAGGGAGCATCTGTCAACGAGGTCGCTGTCGCTGTCGGTGAACAGTCGGCAGCGGGGGAGAGCGCCACAAAAGCCGTACCCGTGTCAGACACTGATGGAAGGCATGCTGGTGCGGTTGTGCTGCCGGGATACAAAAATCCACGTATGACGACACCCATGCCCTCGGAGCAGCCGCAGAGTGTGCACAACGCAACCGACAGGGATGAGAAGCAGGGCATGCACGCTCTGAATGACGTGATCCAGGCCCCACCCTCCCTGCTCGACCTGAAGCGGGGTATTAGCCTGAATGATAAGTTTATATTCCAGAGGGAGCTGTTCAACAACGATCGCCACGAAATGAACAGCGTAATGATCCGTCTGAATGCTTTTGATACGTATGAACATGCAGAGAGCTACCTGAAAGAGAGCAAGGAATGGAACTTCGACGACCCCATCGTACAGGATTTTCTACGGGTCATCAAAAAAGGATTTGCTTAACCAACAAACAGTGAGATGGGAAAACTGTATGTCGTCCCCACACCCGTCGGCAATCTGGAAGATATCACGATCAGAGCGCTCAATCTGCTTAAAACGTGTGATCTGATCCTGGCTGAAGATACGCGCACCAGCGGGTTTCTGCTGAAGCATTACGATATCGTCACACGGATGCAGTCGCATCACAAATTTAATGAACACCGGACCACTGCTCAGCTGGTGGAACGTTTGAGAGGGGGAGAGAGCATGGCACTGATCTCTGATGCCGGCACCCCGTCGATCTCCGACCCCGGGTTCCTGCTGGTCAGGGCTTGCATTGAGGCCGGAGTGGAGGTGGAATGCCTTCCCGGTGCAACGGCTTTCGTGCCGGCACTGGTGGAGTCAGGGCTGCCGAGCGACCGTTTTTGTTTTGAAGGATTCCTTCCCCAAAAGAAAGGAAGACAAACACGACTGAGACAGCTGGCGGATGAGCATCGTACCATGATCTTCTACGAATCGCCTTACAGGGTTGTGAAGACCCTCACTCAGCTGGCGGAACATCTGGGGGGAGAGCGGCAGGCATCCGTTTCGAGAGAGATCTCCAAGATCTATGCCGAGACGGTGAGAGGAACCCTAGAAGGGCTGATCGCTCATTTCACCGAACAAGACCCCCGAGGGGAGTTCGTGATGGTGGTGTCCGGCAAATGAATACCCGGCGTCAAACTATTTTAGGGAGTGATTGTTTAATGAGAAGGTAAAAAACAATGTTATGAAGAAAAATTGGATTTTATTACTGGTCACGGGGCTCTTTGTTGTCTCGTGCACAAACGTGAAGGAATCGAAGGAGTATAAAGAGCTCCAGGCACAACGTGATTCTCTTCTGTTGCGCTCTGCCGGGACTGAGTCGGAAGCCGCAGAGATGATGGCGGTGATCAGCGAGGTGGAAGCCAACTTTGCAAAGATCAGGGAAGCGGAAAATTATCTCTCTACTCAGTCGGCTCAGGGAGGAGAGATGACCCAGGATACCAAAGAGAGGGTGCAGGAGAATTTTAAAATGATCAATGAGATCCTGCATCGCAACAAAACACAGCTGGAACAACTCAACAGGAAGCAGAATGAGGGAAGAAAGGAGATCGCTTCACTGAAGAACACCATCAGCCGGCTCAATACTGAGATGAGAGAGAGCAGCAATCGTCTGGTAGCATTACGGGAAGAACTGTCTCGTAAGGACGAGCAGATTGCCTTGCTCTCGGAAGATGTGACCGCACTGGCCCTTGAGGCCGAACGGCAGTCGGAAACGATACAGGAGCAGGACAAAACCCTGCATACCGCCTATTATGTGTTTGGCTCTGCCAGCGAGTTGAAGGATCAGAAGATTCTTTCCGGAGGGTTCTTGCAGCAGACCCGTGTGCTACAGGATACTTTTAATAAGGAGTATTTTTTGAAGATCGATATCCGCAAGGTGACCGAGATTCCTTTATATGCACCCAAAGGAAAGCTGTGGTCTACCCATCCCGAGGGAACCTACGAGTTTGTGAAAGGCGACGACGGGAACCTCACGTTCCTGATTACCGACACACAACGTTTCTGGAGCCTCACCAAGTATCTGATCATTGAAGTGAAGTAAAGGAAAGAACCGAATCGCACATCTGCTTTTATTCATCGTGTCACGGAGTGATTGCACGTCGCTCCGTGATTGTTTACGGCCATGCAATATAAGAATCTGTTTATCGATCTGGACGATACCCTCTGGGATATCCATCTCAATGGAAGGGAGTGCTTAGAAGAGATCTACTACGATTACGGTTACGCGAAATTCTATCCCGTTTTCGAGGACTACTATCAGGTTTACATGCCCGGCAACCTTCGTCTCTGGGCATTGTACCGCCAGGGAGAGATCCGCAAGGAGGAGCTGATCGTGGAGCGCTTTCTGGCTCCCGTCCGGCCGTTCGGCATCACCGATCCGGAATATGCAAAGCGTTTGAGTGACGATTTTCTGAACCGTACCACCCGTAAAACGCGACTGATTGAGGGAACCATCGAGCTGCTCGATTACCTGCGCCCGAGATACCGGATGCATATCCTGTCCAACGGTTTCCGGGAGGTGCAGTACCGAAAAATTGAAAATTCGGGGCTGAGGCCCTACTTCGATAAGATCATCCTGTCGGAAGATGCCGGAATCAATAAACCCCATGCCGATATGTTTACCTATGCCCTGAAAAACACCAATGCACGGCGCGACCAGACGGTAATGATCGGCGACAGCTGGGATGCGGATATCGTTGGAGCACGCCAAAGCCATATTGCGCAGATATGGTTCAATCCCGCAAATGAACCGCTGGTAGATTTCCAACCTACCTATACGGTACGAACACTCGCAGAGATCAAAGACATACTCTGATCGGTCGGTATAGTGGCGCATCCGTGACCGTCGGCTCGGTGAAAGGCTCTTTTTACCAGCTTACGGGTGAGCGTCGTAGTGGCAGGGTCATACAACGGGGCCCGCCGCCGCCACGTGGCAGCTCTGAGCCTTCGAGGGTGATTACACAGCGGCCCGGCACCGTGATGTCGAAGCGGTTGGCGATGACGTCGGAGGCACTCACCACCTCAAACCCGTGTTTGTTGAGCTCCTCCAGGGTGTGTACATTTCGTGCGTAGGAGAGCACCTTGCCCGGCTCAATGGCCAGGAAGTTGGCGCCGCTGTGCCACTGTTCCCGCTCCTGATCCCAGTTGTCGGCTTTTCCTCCGCAGACCACCGGCTCCAGATCCAGTCCCAGCCTCCGCAAGAGACTCAGAATACCGTTGGCGGAGCTGATCTTGGTTACTTTCCCATTGTCGATCTGCATATGAACCGTCTGGTAACGCGAGTTGTCTATGATCAGCGGTTTGTATACCATCGCCTTATCTCTGTCGAGCAGGGTGAAGACCATGTCGAGATGAATAAACGATTCGGGGGATTCGGGCAGCTGCTGCACGATCACATGTTTCTTTCCCGAGTGGTTTTTGCAAAGCTCCTTCACCAGCATGTCGATGCCTTGTGTGGTGGTGCGGGCGCCGTTGCCGATCACCAGGATATCCTCCCTGACCACCAGCACATCGCCTCCCTCAATCTTTACCTGCGGATTGTTCTGCGACAGCTCGTAGCTGTTCAGTTGCTTCCCTTCAAAAAAGAGCCCGCTGCCGAAAATGGCCTCCATGATCATCGCTTCCCTCATGCGCACGCTGTTGGCCATCTTGCAAACCAGTGCGTTGTTGCCGATCACCGCCGACGCGTCGCGTGTGAAGTAAAAGTTGTAGAGCGGTTTAAGGGCATAATACTCCTCCCGTAGAAAGTCGGTCAGGGTGTTGATCTTCAGTGGAATACCTTCGATCAGGATTCTCGAAAGAGCTGCCGGCGGCAGGCTCATCAGGTAATCGGAATAATGAGGCACCTGCTCGGATGCACAGATCCTCTCAATCAGTTTTTCTTTCTGATCTTCCGATCCCAGCAGCTGCGTCAACAGATCCGTCACCTTGTACACTGTCGAGCTCTTTTGCAATACCCCCAGTAGCTGATCATATTCCCTGCGGGCGATCGACAGATTCAGGATATCGCTGTAAAGAGCTCTCTGTGCATTGCGGGGGGTCATGTTCTCCACTTCCGCTCCCGGGTAGTGCATCATCACCGCCTCCAGTTTCCCGATCTCCGTCTGTACCTTTAAGGCCAATTTTCTGTTTTCCTTCATTTCAATGGTTTTGAAAGCAAAATTAGACAAATTGTGACGATTGGCACCTGTTTTTTTTAGAAAAACATGACCTATGGTGGTCTGTCCCCGGGTTATTGCCTCTTTACCGGTTCAAAGGAGGTGAATGGTTTTACGGTTCTTGAAAGGAATTATTCTTTACTTTTTGATTTTTTCGCGGAAAAATCGCTGTCGTTTTTGACCGTTTTTATTCTTGGGATGATTCCCTTTTTGAGGGTTGTCTGAGAGGTGATGATTCGCTTGAGCCGGATTAGAAAACGCTTGCTGGGTTTACTTTTCAGATAGGTTTCAATATGACGTGCCCTTTTCTCTTCCAGGATCTGGTCAATTCTGATGAGGATGCCGGACTCCTCCACCAACCCAAACTCGTCGTTGATAGCTGTGCCGAAGAAACGCATGGTAGGGGAAAGGCTCATGTAAGCATTGACTAGTGGCGGGATGTTATAACCTAGCGCCCGTACCTCTTTGTTGAGGATCTTGTAATCCTCCTTGAAACTTTTCCCGTAAAAAAGCTTCTGCATCTTCTCCGGATTGGTGCTGGTAACAAGCGGGTCGATCGGCGTGACCAGATGAAGCGGGTCGGGGAAGTACTTATTGAGGAAGTAGAGGATCATGTTCCGTGCATCCTTGTTATAGGTGCCATACATGGTCACTTTGCCGAAAAAATACTCGATCTCGGGATCAATGACGGTGAGTGCACCCAATCCGTCCCACAGGTTGTCCAGGGCGAAGATCCCTTTTCTTCCCAACAACGTAGATTGATATTCAAGCGAAACAAACGAACGGCCCAGTTCCACTGTGGTGGGCAGAAAGTCATTGATAAATGATGGTGAGAAGTTGTAGAGATGGGCGGTGGCCAGCATCGGTTTCCCGTTCCCGTCAAACGCCACATCCGAACCGTAGATAAAACGGTATCCTCCCAGAATCTCCTCATTTTCGGGGTCCCAGACGATCAGCTGACGATAGGGAACCTCCATGGTGTCATACTGGTCGATATCTGCTTCCAGTCCGGTACCTCCTCCGTAATGCCGAAAGGCAATCTCACGCAGGCGTCCCACCTCCCTCATCAGGTTTGGCGAGTCATGGGCGGTGAAGACATATATCTCATTGTTGGCCTTGTTGGTGATTCTTACCCGTTTTTGAACGGTCAGCTCGCTCTTGATCAGTTCTTTGCTTACCGGATCAATAATTTTTTCCATACAGCAATGTGTCTCTTTTTATGAATGTGATCTCTTCAGTGTATAAACCACCTCTTTTACATACCGGGCCCACTCGGCAGGCGTCCTGCTCTTGTCGAACGTCTGCCACGGGATCGGCTTGCCAAAGGTGATGGTAAAGGTCTGGTGGCTGTTCTTGAACATCTCATCCGGAAGATAGATCAGCTCGAAATTGAATTTGATGCCGGATGCTTTGCGCAAGTTGGCAATATTGTAAAAGAAGTTGGAGTTTCTCCCTTCAAAATGTACCGGGATCACATTTCGTTGAAACTCCACCGCCTTGATGACAAAGTTCTTCATCCATTCCAGGTCTCTGATCTCTCCCCTCTCTTTGCGCGAACACAACCCCGCCGGAAAGGTGATGATCTGGTCGTCCGATGCATATGCTTCATTGATGGCTTTGGCTGACGCCTTGGCTTGTGCTCCGTATTTATTGATCGGGATAAAGATGGGCTTTAGCGGATCGATATAAAAGAGGATGTCATTGACCAGATATTTGATTCTTCCGTTGAATTTTTCTCCTACAACTGAGGAGAGGCAGATCCCGTCCAGACCGCCCAGCGGATGGTTGGAGGCAAATACAAACTTGCCGTCCGCAGGGATATGTTCCTCTCCCTTCAGGTGTAACGTCAGGTTGAACTCCTTCTTCACCAGCTCATGCATGAATTCAACACCCTCCACATCCCGGTTTCGTTCAAGGATACCGTTGATGTCATCCTGGTGGACAATGCGTTTGATGTAGCTGATCAAAAACCGGGGGATTTTCCTGTAATGCTTCGGGGCTTTGCTCTGCAAAACCTTGTCAATGTCAATCTTGAATGCACTGTTTTGGTTCATTGCATTTTACTCTGCTTTCTAATTTGTCGCAAATGTACAAAAATATGTCAAAGCAATAAACAGTCTGCTATAAAATTCTTTAATTCCCATGCTCAGACCTTCTCTCGCTCTGCCGTGAGTATGCTTTAAGCTGCATAGAATCAGAATGAAACGGCATGTTCTTTCACTGTTGATAACTTTTTCGTAAATTATTGGGGGGAAATGTGGGGAGAAGTGGATAATTTTGTACTTTTACGGGAAATATAACTCTATTCGGTTGAAATTGACGTAATAGTGATTCAGTTTCTGGGAAATATGGAAGCCAAAGCCGATGCAAAGGGGAGGATCTTTGTGCCGGCTATCTTTCGCAAGCGTTTGCAGAGCGAGGGTGAAGAGTTTCTGGTGCTCCGAAAGGATATTTTTCAGGATTGTCTGGTGTTGTATCCCGGTAGCGTGTGGGAGAAAGAGGTGGAGCTGCTGCGTCGCAGGCTGAACAAGTGGAACAGGGAGCAGCAGCAGATCTTTCGTCAGTTTGTACTGGATGCCGAAAGGCTGGAGATGGATGCCAACGGACGGGTGCTCATTCCGAAGCGTTACCTGCGAATGGTCTCCATCGGGTTTGACGTGCGTTTTCTCGGAGTGGATGAGACTATTGAGCTCTGGGCGAAAGAAAAACTGGAGAAGCCGCTGGTGGAACCGGAGGAATTCTCTTCAAAATTGCAGCAGTTAATGGACGATAACTCCTCTCACGGATGATGTCGAACGAAAAACAAGCGGAAGCATATCATATACCGGCACTGCTGAGTGCAAGCATTGACGGGTTGCATATTCATCCTTCGGGGGTCTATTTGGATGTCACCTTCGGCGGAGGCGGCCATTCGCGGGAGATCCTGGATCGGCTGGGCGCAGAGGGTCGCCTGATCGCCTTCGATCAGGATGAGGATGCTGCCTGCAACGGGATTGCCGATCCGCGTTTCACGCTGGTCAGGAGCAACTTCCGCTATCTGAAGAATTTTCTTCGCTATTACCGTATAGAACAGGTAGATGGCGTGTTGGCCGATTTGGGCGTTTCCTCACACCATTTTGACGATTCGACCCGCGGCTTTTCGTTTCGCTTTGAAGGGGAGCTCGATATGCGCATGAACCGCAGGGCGCACAAGACGGCCGCTGATGTTCTGAACGATTATTCGGCGGAACAGTTGTCAGAGATACTCTACCGTTACGGAGAGTTACGGAATGCACGGAGCATTGCGGCATCCGTTGTGGCTTACAGGCAGTCAGGACGCATCACCACCATCGGGCAGCTGCTCTCCATCCTGCAGCCGTTCGCCGGTAGGGATAAAGAGAAGAAAGTGCTGGCGCAGGCGTTTCAGGCACTGCGCATCGAGGTGAACGGGGAGATGGAAGCTCTCCGGGAGATGCTGCAACGGTCGCTCGAGATGCTGAAACCGGGCGGGCGCATGAGCGTGATCTCCTATCATTCGCTGGAGGACCGGCTGGTGAAGAACTTTTTCCGCAGCGGTAATTTTGAAGGAACAGTGGAAAAGGATTTTTACGGCAACGTGCTGACCCCTTTCGAAGTGATCAACCGAAAAGTGATCGTTCCCTCCGAAGAGGAGCAGCGCCTCAACCCGCGCTCAAGAAGTGCGAAGCTGCGCATTGCGGAAAAGAAGTAGCTGAA
>Ga0265294_10002787_pt1 | contig 22714 bp, 14 predicted proteins | sample MunlanPumphouse3_FD_192504 | JGI IMG/M metagenome (GOLD analysis project Ga0265294, IMG submission 192504) | Groundwater microbial communities from a municipal landfill in Southern Ontario, Canada - Pumphouse #3 | ecosystem: Environmental > Aquatic > Deep subsurface > Groundwater | place... | reverse complement strand
CCCTGTATTCTATGCTGATTGTTGAAGATAATGATGAGCTGCGTGATATGCTAAAACAGTTGTTTGAGCCTATTTATAAGGTATATACAGCTGCTGATGGAGAGGAAGGACTGGAAATAACCATGGAATATCAACCGGATATTGTATTGAGTGATTTGATGATGCCACGCATGTCGGGTAGTGAGATGTGTTCAAAAATCAAAAATAATTTTTTGGTTTGTCATATTCCTGTGGTGTTACTCACAGCACAGACAGCCGTAGAATATAATATTGAGGGGCTACGTTTGGGTGCGGACGATTACATTACCAAACCTTTTAATGTTAAGTCGCTCATTACCAGATGTAACAACTTGGTCAACAACCGAAAGACTTTACAGGAAAAATTCAGTAAACAGGTTGATTCATCTTCGCGGTTGGTTGCAACGAACCAATTCGATCGGGAGTTTCTTGAGAAAGCAGAGCAGATCGTGGAAAAACATCTTGACGACAGTCGGTTTGATGTTCCTGCATTCTCCCGCGAAATGGCCTTGGGTCGTACCAAATTATTTACTAAAATAAAAGGAATTACCGGTCAGACTCCTAATGAATTTATACTGACCCTGCGTCTCAAAAAAGCTGCGAGCTGGCTTTCAAATAATCCGGAATATAATATTTCTGATATCACCTATATGCTTGGATTTAGTTCGCCAAAATATTTCTCCAAATGTTTTAAAGAACAATTCGGGGTGTCTCCATCGACCTATCGGAAAGGGGATGGGGGCGAAGAAGAAATAGAAGAGGAAGAAGAAATTGAATAGATATATGTACAATTTTACCCTTTTTTTGATAATATTTATTCCTAAAAGCTGATTAATTTGTTTTACTTTTACATCCGTAAAATATAAAGACAAATTTTATCTCATGAAGAATTCAGCATTTCTCTTAATTTTTTTATGTACGAGTCTTTTTGTGCAAGCTGCTGCCGAACGCAATTTACTGGCTCAATATACTACTCCTGAAAAACTCGCCGGCATGCTGGTGATGAACCGCCATTGGGTGCCCTATCCTGACTATAGCAACCGTACCGGTTGGGATAAACTCCTTGGTGATCATAAAAATGACTTAATTAAAAGGGGCGAAAAACAGCTTGATTACCAATGGCAGGTAATCAAAGCTACTGATTATCTGGAGTACGAACGCTCGGGTGAACGAAATATCATGCAAAATCCAAACTCGGACAACAACAATGCACTGTCTGATTTGGTCCTTGCCGAACTTGCAGAAGGAAAGGGACGTTTTTTGGACCAGATTATCAACGGGGTTTTCTATAATTGTGAGCGGACTTCCTGGGTGTTATCTGCCCATCTTACAGCTCAATTATCAAAACGCACTCTGCCCGATCATACTGAACAGGTAATCGATCTGGGTTCGGGGGAACTGGGTGCTTTTTTAAGTTGGGTTTACTATTTCTTTCACGAAGAATTCGACCAGGTGAATCCGGTTATATCGAAGCGCTTGTATGATGAAATCAAACGCAAGATCATCGATCCTTATCGGAATATCGACCGTTTTTGGTGGATGGCTTTCCAACCTCGTCCCGATGGAATGGTTAATAACTGGAATCCATGGACAAATTTTAATTGCCTGCAGTCCATTGCGTTGCTTGAAGATGACCGGGAACAGTTGAGCAAGGACTTGTACCGCAGTATGTTATCGGTCGATAAGTTCATCAATTATGTGAATGAAGACGGTGCCTGTGAGGAAGGACCTTCTTATTGGGGACACGCGGCAGGGAAATTATATGACTATTTACAATTAGTTGATTATATTACGGATGGAGGTGTAACTCTTTTTAACCATCCTATGATTAAAGATATGGGAGAATACATTTCACGAAGTTATGTTGGTAACAATTGGGTGGTGAATTTTGCAGATGCTTCAGCAAAATTTTCTGCTCCTGAAAGTCTTATTTTTCGTTATGGAAAAGCTGTTAATAGTAAGGAAATGATAGGATTTGCAACTTATCTTGCAAAACAAAAGGAATCGACCCTTACTTATGGAACTGATTTTTTCAGGGTGCTTGAATCGTTGTATTATGATGCTGAACTTAAACAATCAGAGGCTGTGCATGTTGTACCTGATATCATCGTGTATCCGGAAACACAATTTTACTATTTTAAAAATAAGCATGATTTTTTTCTGGCAGCAAAAGGTGGATATAATGCCGAAAGTCACAATCATAACGATGCCGGGACTTTCTCACTTTGGATAGATAAAACGCCTGTACTGATTGATGCCGGCGTGGGAACTTATACCCGCCAGACATTCGGACCGGAGCGTTACAGTATCTGGACGATGCGCAGTAATTATCATAATCTGCCCTCTGTTAATGGTGTTGAACAGGTTTTTGGTAAGGATTATAAGGCTGCTGATATTCGTGTGAATGAAAAAAGAAAAACACTATCATTGGATATCGCCGGCGCTTATCCGGAAAAAGCTTCGGTCAAACAATGGATACGCTCTTATCAATTAAAAGACAAAGAATTAATTGTTAAAGATAAGTTTAATTTGAAAAAAACGCTTCAATTTAACGAAATTCATTTCATGCTGTGGGGTGATATTAATATTAAGGGAGGAAAAGTAAATATAGATGTTGATGGGAAGAAAGCAGTATTACTTTTTGATAATAACACCTTTGAAGCAAGCCTCGAAACTATTTCGTTGCCAGATGTACGTCTGTCGCGCGTTTGGGGAAATGAAATTTACCGACTCACACTCAAGGCAAAGAAAAAAGTAGTAAGAGGGGAGTACGTTTATAAAATTATTAGTGAATAGTGGATAGTGAATTTGGCTATGAGTGAAGTCGAAAAGCTATCAGATTCAACCACGATAAATATTAACATTAAATTTAACCACAATGAATATTAATAAACATTTCTCAACTATTGCATTAGGCCTCACTTCTGTATGTGCTATTGCCAATGCTCAGGAAAGTAAACGACCAAACATCATTTATGTATTTCCTGATCAGATGCGAAATCATGCCATGCAGGTATGGAATGAAGAAGGATTCAGGGAGCATGTCAATTTTAAGGCAGATCCCGTACGTACGCCCGTTTTAAGTCGCTTCGCGCGGGAATCAGTAGTGCTTACATCGGCACACAGCAACTGCCCACTGAGTAGTCCGCACCGCGGGATGATGCTCACCGGCATGTTTCCCGATGGCAGCGGTGTGTCCCTTAACTGCCACAATGGCCGTCCTGTCAGTAGTTTGCGGATTGATGCCGTGACCATCAGTGATGTGTTGTCACAAAACGGTTACGATTGTGCTTATATCGGTAAGTTGCACGTAGATTATCCAACAAAAAACAACCCTCAACGCCCCGGAACATATGTTGATGACAATAATCCGGTTTGGGATGCTTACACGCCTCCTGAAAAAAGGCATGGCTTCCGTTACTGGTATTCTTACGGAACTTTTGATGTGCACAAAGAGCCACATTATTGGGATGCTGATGGTAACCGACATGAAATTAAGGAATGGTCGCCAAAACATGAAGCTGATAAGGCGATTGAATATCTTACTAAAGAAAGAGATCCTGAAAAACCATTCTATCTGGTGGTTAGCATGAATCCGCCACATAGCCCGTATCAATCGATAAATGATGTGATGGAAGAAGATTATAATTTGTATAAAGATATTCCGTTGAATGAATTGTTGATCCGACCGAATGTCCGTGCTGAGTTAGCAAGAAAACAAAAAAGCGCACCCTATTATTTTGCTTCTGTTACAGGAGTGGACAGGGAGTTTGGTCGAATTTTGGATGCGGTAAAAAAACTTGGATTAGAAGAAAATACAATCGTGGTTTTCACTTCCGATCATGGTGAAACAATGGCCAGCCAGGTTATAGACCCGAAAAATTCACCTTATACTGAATCGATGAACGTGCCCTTTATGATTCGTTATCCCGCCAAACTGAGACCGCATGTAAATGATTTGTTACTGGGTACTCCTGATATTATGCCGACCCTTCTTTCACTTACCGGGTTAAAAGAAAAAATTCCTGCCTCTGTGCAGGGAAATGACCTTACAAGTTTTTTAAAAGAAAAAAGTTGTAAACGCAAAGCACCGAAAGGAGTCTTATACATTCGGAATATTGATGGAGAAAAAGATGCGGAAGGCAAGGTGCAAAGCTATTTCCCTGTTGCGCGTGGTATAAAAACCCATCGATATACTATGGCTATCACCATCGACCAGCAAAAGCAAGTAAAAGAAGTGCTGTTGTTTGATGATAAAAAAGACCCGTATCAACTACAATCACTTGATGTTGAGAAATACCCTAAGTTGTTCAAAAAACTCACGAAACAAATGAGCGGATTGCTGCAAAAAGCAGATGACCCCTGGTATAGAGAGAAGATTTTGTCCGATTTAATTCAGTATAAATAAGATTAACAAAAATATTTTTTTATTTCATAGCAGATACCCCCGAGCGCATTTTCGTGTTCGGGGGTATTATGTTGTAGTATGTGCCTGTATAATTCAAATCACTATTGTCCGGTAAAAAATATTAGATTCTTCGCTGTGCTCAGAACGACAGTTCTTTATATTGATTTATGCAAGGGAGAGGTTAGCTGGCGGCTAAGCTGCCAGCTAACCCCTCCCTAAAAGATAAAGTCTTGATTGTCATTTCGACCGAAGGGAGAAATCTATGTTATAAAATGTTTACCGGACAACAATGAATTCAAATATTGGAAAGGAATGAATACGCTTTGTTTGTTATTAAAAATAAAGACGAAGATAATTCGTCGAAATTTTGTATTTTTGACGCAGATTAATTCTTATTGGATATTATGAATTTATCACGCGTAATTTGCTTTTTTCTATTACTGACAGGAATGATGTCGGTAGTTCATGCCGATAAGTATTTTTTTGAACAGATTTCTATTAACGAAGGACTTTCGCAATCTTCCGTGAAAATAATTTATCGTGACAGAACCGGTATGTTGTGGATCGGAACGAAAGAAGGCTTGAATCGTTATGATGGACAGTTGGTTCATTCTTATTTTCATGATACCGGACAAGAACACTCTTTGTCTGACAACAATATTTATTTTATTACCGAAGATATTTCAGGTGAACTCTGGATAGGAACCGGTGCTGCTCCATGTCGTTATAACCGGGGAAGCGATACCTTTATCAGAGAACAAATCAATGGTCAGGATCTCTCTCTCAGAAATATTTTTGTTCACGGTAAATATATGTATAGCACGACGGGTAATTCGTTGATAATATACAATGCAGAGACAAAATCCTGGTCAGAGAAAATGTTCAGCGGAGATGAAAGTAATTTGACAGCAGCCTCGAAAATTGAATACTGGGATAAATATACGCTTTTAATTGCTTCTCGCTGGAAAGGATTGTTCTTTGTTGACATCAGGAATGGGAAACTTACCCGGACGCCGTTTTATAAGAAAGAACTTATTCTGGATATTTACCGGAATGAGCAAGGTTATATCTGGATATCGGAAATCGGAAAAGGATTGGTTTGTTTCGATTCAAAAGGGGAGAAAAAAATTGATCTACAAAAGATTCACTCTCCTTATAAAGTCGATAAAATCATGGATGTTGTTGATTTTGAGGGAAGCCTCTGGATGGTTTCAGATGGTGAAGGTGTGCTGACTTATACCTATAGCACCGGAGAAATAAAACGAATCGACAGACAATATAAGCAAATTACCGATGTATCTGCCAATTCTTTGCTTACCCTGTATGTTGATCCATATAACAATATGTGGTTGGGAAGCATTCGTGGAGGGTTGTTGGGGGTTCGTAAGATTTTTGTAAATATGTACGGTAGTGTTCCCTTATTAAGTCCCCGAGGTTTAAGTGATCCTACCGTGCTTAGCTTTTACAACGAACGGAAGGGCATTGTCTGGGTAGGAACTGATGGACAAGGAATCAATCTGTATGATGTTTCATCGCGTGAATTTCAACATTATCCTGCAACTTTCTCGACCAAAGTAACTGCCATTTGTGGATATTCTGACAGGGAATTATTATTGAGCCTGTATAAAGACGGCTTGGTTGTGTTTGATAAAAGGAAAGGAACAATCAAACCGTTGGTATTAAGGGACAATTCAGGCAGGCAATTGTTTACCAGTGACTGGATAGGAATAAACCTATTCTCTCCCGATGGAAAAACGATCTATATTGCAGATGAAGATGTGTATGCTTATACTCCCGCTAATCAATCAATTAAAAAAATAACTGATTTTTCTTCTGGAATGGGTAGCATACGACTGCATGTGTCTCGTTATCTGCCGGATGAGATAATTTTTTTTAATAATAGAGAAATTTACACCTATCATTTCAAAACGGGAAATCTAAAGAGGATATTCCGTGTGAAAGATGGTATTAACATGATTATCAATGCAGTAGATTATGATAAAAATGGCTGTTATTGGTTAGGTATAAGTAATGGTTTATATAAATGGATTCCACAAAAGACTACCTTAGAACGCCTCTTGTCGGAACGGATTAAATCTGTTTCAACTTTATTGATTGATACCAAGGAGTCGGTATGGATAGGTTCAGGTACTTCGCTATATCGCTATCATATCAGACACAATCAGTTTTTTATGTATGGAAAGGCTGATGGAATTATTTCGAATGAATATTTACCAAAATCCCGTTTGCTCAGTATTGCGGGAGATGTTTTTCTGGGAGGTGTTTCAGGTTTTGTACAGATTGAAAAGGATATTCCTTTTCCTGAAGATATCGTGCCGGGTTTTGAGTTACTGGACGTACAACTTGATGGAAGTCTTCTTTCCCCGAAAAGAATCAGAAATAAAGGGGAAAAGCATCAAATCCGTTTACCATGGAATCATACTTCCCTCCAGTTGAATTTGTTTATCAACACACCATCACTCGCTACTTTTCCCCGATGCAGGTACCGCATTGAGGGACTGAATAGTGCTTATCAGGATTTGGAAACCCAGTCAATACGGCTGCAAACGCTACCTCCCGGTAGTTATGAAGTATTAACGGGATATGAGCTGAAAGATAAAAAGTGGAGCGATGATATCGTGCTCACTACCTTGTATGTTATGCCTCCGTGGTGGCAGACATGGTGGTTCTACCTGATTATTTTACTGATGGTTGCGCTAGTGTTGTTCCGTGCCCGGCGGGTAGCGTTGAGAAAAGCCCGTCAATCCATGGAAATAGCGATGCAAAAACATGAGCAGGAGCTTTCCGAACAAAAAATACGTTTTCTTATCAATATCTCACATGAATTGAGGACGCCGCTTACCCTGATATATGCTCCGCTGCAAAGATTGCTAAGAGAAGAGCAGGTGCCGGATGTTTTTCGTCCCTTGCTGACTTTAATGTATAAGCACGTGAAAAACATGAAAAATATGATTGACATGGTGCTCGACGTGCGTAAGATGGAAATGAAACACGAAAGACTGAACCGAACCCCCAATGACGTAAATACCTGGATAAAGGCTGTTTCAGATGATTTTTTATTTGAATTACAATCGAAAAAGCTTAGCTTACAGATAGAATCGGATGATCGGATTCAAACACTCAGTTTTGACCGGGAACGTTGTGATAAGGTGCTTTCAAACTTATTGATGAATGCCATTAAATTTTCAGAAGAAGGGAGTAAAATTATTGTTCAATCGCTCTTGCTGGAAGATAAAATCAGAATTTCTGTTATTGATGAAGGCCCGGGAGTTTCTAAAGAGGATATTCCCAACTTATTTACCCGGTTTTATCAGACCAGTAACCGCAAAGGGGGAACTGGAATCGGCCTTTCTTATGCAAAGGAACAGGTTGAATTACACGGGGGAAATGTTGGATATACTCCTGTTTTGCCTCATGGGTCAGAATTTTGGTTTGAACTTCCTTTCGAACAGGTACAGGTTATCTCGGAAAATACTTTCGAGAAAATTATGATGGAGCAACAAAAAGGTGATTTGCCGGAGCATGTTGTTTTTGCTGAAACAGTGGATTTTAGTAAGTTAACAGTGCTCATCGTTGAAGATGAACCAGACCTTCTAACTTATATGTACGAAAGTTTGCGGGGAATTTTCAAAAAAGTAATAACAGCGCAGCAGGGTGATGAAGGCCTGAAAAAAGTACATAAATTTATGCCCGATCTGGTAATCAGCGATGTGATGATGCCGGTCATGGATGGATTTGAGTTTTGCCGACTGTTGAAAACAGATGTGAACATCAGCCATATTCCGGTAATTTTGCTCACGGCGCTGGGAGGTGACGAGAGCTCCCTTACCGGCTATAAGATGGGAGCTGACCTGTATTTATCAAAACCCTTTGGGATAGATTTGCTCTTGGCTATTTTGAATAATCTCCTCCGTACTCGTGTTGAATTGAAAAAGCGTTTTGCCCGTCCAGAACTCAATGTAACTACCCAGGAAATCACGTTCAGCAATGCAGATGAGTGGTTTATCGCGAAACTGGTCGAATTGATTGAAAAACGACTTGATGATGCCGATCTCAGGATAGATGACCTGGCTGCAGAAATGGCCATGAGCCGGTCTTCATTCTATACCAAGGTAAAATTGGTTACCGGTATGAGTGCCAACGCTTTCGTGACCGACTATAAAATAAAAAAGGTTATTCCAATGCTTCGCGATCCTCGCAAAACCATTCAGGAAATAGCTATGCAGGTAGGTTTTGTAAATCAACGTTATTTCAGTACGGTTTTTAAACAGATGACCGGAAAAACTCCTACACAGTATAGGAATGAACTTTAACTTTAGTAAGCTCTGAATTCCGTCACATCAGCTGATTATTTCTTTGAATGATGATTTCTTTTGTACAATTTAAGGTCTAATTTGTATTATTTTATGCTATATGTAAAAAAATACAACTGTATTTTTGCCTTCGAGTAATGTTTCTACCATGGTTATTTTAATCAAGGTATATTGATTTTTTAGTTGTAATATCCCCTCTTTGTTAGAGTATGAAGAGGGGATGTTTGAATCTGGACTTAAAAAATAATTGTTTGAAATTCTCAATCTTACAAATGAAAACACAGAACCTTGAATCAACTTTTGATGAAAATTCAAAAACAACAAAATGGTTGGATGGACGCTGGCGGGAAACTGATTCTGACCAGTTGACAACAACAAAGTACATTAACAAAGCAAAAAAGTTAATAAAAAGATCTAAAATTGCTGTCTTTATCTATCTGGATCCTGACGGAATGCCGGTTGGCAAAGCGATGTTAGTTGCCGACAGGGTAAATTTCACACGACTCTACTTTAGTACTAATTCTTCTTCAAAACATGTCAATCAGGTTACCCATAATCCGGTGGCAACCTTATACATCTACGATCCTAAAACTATCGAAGGACTTATGTTGTCTGGGAAAGCTGTAATTGAGGCCGATCCTGAATGGCGTAAAAGAATTTGGAGGGATAGCTATGCTAAGTTCTATTCGGGACTGGACGATCCGGATTATTGTGTGTTGAGATTTGACGTTGATATGTGTAACTATTATCATCTTGCCACAAATGTAACGTTCAGGATGTAATATTCCTGATCTGAATTTTATCAAATTTGATATTTTACCCTTATAATCTATTTATATAAACTTTTAATTTAATACGTAATGAAAACATCAAATTATTTTTTTTGTATTGTTTGTGTTTTATTCTTTTTAGGTTTTATATCCTGTAATGAAGAGGCCGACCTCGTTCCCGGAATATCACAACCCGAAGTTAGTACCGATGCTCCATTAAAATCAATTGCCAATTTAACAATTGAAACCGGTATGACGCTTGCTCAGATGAATGCTGTTATTGCTGCTGCAAGTTCAGGACAAACTGTTTATGTTCAGCCGGGAACTTACACCATTACCGGAAAGCTCACCATGAAAAACGGAATTACCCTGAGACCGGTTTCCGGTACTCCTGTGTTTGATGCGACTGCTAACACATCACAGTTGCTTGAAATGGCTTATACATCTAATATAAGTAATTGCGAAATTATTGGTATTGCATTTTATAACATACGCTATAAGGTTACGGATGCATCCAATGTAATATTTAATAATTGTACTTTTGACTATGGCGTGCGTAAGGCCGGTACCGATAAAAAATATTTAAGTGATGCTTATATCCATTTCTTAAGAGTTAATCAGGGAGAAATAAAATACTGTACTTTTTCAAGAAGAGTAAATAAAAGTGGGAGAGGTATTTACAATACAGGTTCAACCGGGATTCAAATAACAAACAACACCTTCGGAAACGGAGGAAGTACCGGGTATTTTGTTACTGCCATTAATGATAATAGTACGGACACTTATATTTCTGCCAATACAATACAAAGGAATGTTTCTTGGGTAAATGCGGCAGAAACTGATCATGGTATTTACACCCATAGTTTTTACAATATGCAGATTGTCGGGAATAACATCTCAGGATGGCCGGCAAGCGAAGTAGGAGGTTCTGTGAAAGCAAGGAATGGAGACGGACTTACGATAAGTAATAATACATTCAATAATTCGGGGGTCATGTTATATACCTATACACATGATACACAAGAATACCTGATGAATGTTCTGGTTAGCGGCAATACTATAAACTTAGCCGGACCTCCTGCAAACAATATCTACAATGGTATAGGTTATTGGAGAAACACAACCAGCGGAAGTGAATATTCAATCCGGATAGAGAATAATATTCTTCCCAATGGCACTATTAAAGCTGATTTCAGTTCACTGGTGGCAAGCGATTTCAATGCAAACGGTGGTGGTGTGTTTAATAATGATAAGGGTGCCATGTATTTGAAAAGTGGCATTAACAATTCCGGAAATTATTGATTATTGAGTTTAAACAGGGTAAGATAGGAAAGGTACAGATCGAAGCGATCTGTACCTTTTATTATTCTTTCCCATCAGGCCAGGGAACCTGTTTCCCTGTTGCTTTGTATGCAGGGCGCTGTGCCTTTACTTTCCTGAGATAGTTGCTTAATTCAGCCGATAATTTTTTTGCCGTTTTACTTTCTGAATCGATCAGGTTGTTGTTTTCTCCTATGTCATTTTTCAAGTTATATAGTTCTTTAATGCCTGTTTCATAGTGATAAATCAGTTTCCAGTCGCCTTTTCTGATTGTGCAGGCCGGACCAACTCCCAGCCCTGTTCCATCCCATAAATTAGGATAATTCCAGATCAGATTTCTTTTTTCATTTTTTTGTTTCCCTGTTGCGTTTAGCAACGGAACAAAACTTACCCCGTCTGTTTCCTGAATTGTTTTGTACTTATCAACGCAGGCCATTTCAAGTATAGCAGGAAATAAATCTTCGATTATGACCGGAACATCACATACGGCATCCGAAGTCGTAATACCCGGATATTTTACAATCATAGGAATTCTGATGCCTCCTTCGTAAACAGAGCCTTTTCCGCTTTTAAGCGGCGCATTCTGGGTATAAAGTTCACCGCCGCGCCATTTCGCATCGGTTGCAAATCCCCCATTATCAGAAAGAAACAGGATAATGGTGTTATCTTGTATTTGCTTTGCTTCGAGCCAGTCCATGATATCCCCCAGACTTTTATCCATCCCTTCAATCAGGGCAGCATAAGCAGCTTCTTTCGGGTGAAGACCTTTATCAATGTATTTTTGATAGAAGCGTTTATCTTTGTTGATAGGTATATGTATCGCGTAATGGGCCATGTAAAGGAAGAATGGTTGATTGTATAGCGAGGCTTTTTCAAGTGCCTGAATGGCTTCAAGGGTAAGTGCTTCGGTTGCAAAGATATCTTTTCCCCAGTACTTTTCCAGTCCGGGTACCGCCTGCGGGGGACTTTGTGTGCCATTGGTTTTATTGCCGAAGTTTTCTTCCCCCAGATAAGAAGCAATGCCACCTCCGGCGTGACCGGCTATGTTTACATCATATCCTAAGTGATACGGATTTTCTCCGGGTGTATTGATGGCCCCGAAATGAGCTTTACCACAATGGATGGTGTGGTATCCGTTGTTTTTGAGTATCTGGGGAAGGGGAGTCACCTGACGGGTATTTTCAATTTCAGCAAACTGAGTAATGCCGTTTACGTTCCACTTTGGAAAATCAAGGACATCACAGGCACGGTCAGTAGATATATTTTTCCGGAGTGTCCAATTACTTACCCGATGTCGTGCAGCATTCATACCCGTGAGGAGGCTCACCCTCGAAGGAGAACTCACACTGCACGCGTAAGCATTGGTGAACCTCATTCCTTGTGATGCCAGGCGTTTCATGTTGGGCGTTTCATATACATCATTCAGTGGAGTGCGTGAGCTGTGAAAAGGTACCGAGGTATCCTGCCAGCCCATATCGTCAACCAGAAAAACGATGATGTTGGGTTGTGAAGGAGATTGGGCAAAATTAGGCAAAGCAAAAGCTGATAAAGCGAATGGAAGTATTAAATTGTTTTTCATGGCTGTTGTGTTTATCGTGAATATCAGGGTTAAACCTAATTGTTGTTTTGATAATCAAAAGTAAACAAAAAATTCATTTTATTCATGGATACCTGTAAAAAAGCAGAAAAAATCATGGGTACGATTGTTCCTGATTTTATTTTTTGTTTTTTTTGTTTTTCAAGTACTACTTTACAGCTGATTAACCGTCTTAAACATTGATTACATTATTATTAATTCAATATTAAAATCTAAGAAAATGAAAAAAGCACTTATGTATTGTAGTTTAAAGGCTGTTTTTGCAGCTATGACAGTGGTTATGAGTTTTAGTTTCTGTACAGAAAACCTGGATGAAGCGTTAAAAAATGCTGATCAGCCTGAAGATTCTGTCCATTCTCCGGCCTTTGCTGCTAAAGGTACACTTATCTGGCAAGATGAATTTAATTATACAGGGGCGCCTGATCCTGCCAAGTGGAATACGGAAACCGGCATCAGGAAAAATGAACTGCAGTATTACACGAACAGGGATGTTAACCGGTATGTTTCTAATGGTTCTTTGCATCTTATTGCCATAAAGGAAAGTTATGGAGGAAAAAATTATACCTCAGGAAAGATTAATACAAGAAACAAATTTACGACAAAATACGGGCGCATAGAAGCCAGAATAAAATTACCCGTTTTTAAAGGAGAGTTTCCTGCTTTCTGGACATTGGGAGCCAATATTGGAACTTATCCCTGGCCTGCATGCGGTGAAATTGATATCATGGAACAATTAAATACCAACAACACGATCTATGGAACAACACACTGGGATAATAACGGACACAAGAGTTCGAGCGGCTCTACCACAACTACCATTGGGAGCTGGCATGTATATGCTGTAGAATGGACGTCGGCCAGCATCAAGTGGTATGTAGATAGCAATTTATATAAAACATTTAATATTTTAGGAGCACCTAACGGAACTTGGGAATTACATCAGCCTCATTATTTGCTTTTAAATCTTGCAGTCGGGGGAGACTGGCCCGGATTTGTCGTTGACGATTCAAAATTACCGGCTCAAATGGATGTTGATTATGTGAGGGTATATAGCATGAATTAATTTGGAAGAAGAAAAAACAGGATATCGGATTTTATATTTTCCGGTATCCTGTTTTTGTTTTTTGTATTATACTGAAATATATCGTTGACTAATAAGAGTTTATTGAGTCTTTTAGCTTTCTGATAGCCAGACTGATGTGCTTTTTGACAGTATTTTCTGAGATATTTAACTCACTGGCAATCTGGTGATGAGATAAATTCATTTTACGACTTAACTCAAATACTTTTCTCATTTTATCCGGTAATGTTGCTATTTTTTCTTCAATAACGCCGCTTAATTCTTTTTCTTTCATATAATTATCTGTTGGTGATTCTCCTTCGTTCATTAACTCTGATAGTGACTTTTGGTATTTTGCAATTACTTTTTCGTGTGAGATGATATCCATTACCATATTGTGAAGAGTTTTGCAAAGATACGCCGAAAGAGACAGGGTGAAAGTAATATTATCCTTTCTATCCCATATTTTTGTAAATAGTTCCTGTGTTAAATCTTTTGCATCATCCTGATTCCTAAGTAAGCTCAGGGCCATGATATGTAAGTTATCTTTATAACGGAGATAAACTTCACAAAAAGCAATTTCATTGCCTTGCTGAAAAAGATCAATCAGTTCCTCATCTTTCAGATGTATCAAAGGACGGTTTTTCATCCAGCTTTCTCAAAAAAAATCAGGAAAAACTACAACCTGTTTTATTTAAAATGAATAAGTCAATTATTTGTCTGCCAGTGGATTATACTGAAGTCTTAATCGCTCCTGCATTCTTATCCATTTATTGCTTGCCCCGGTTGTTTTATACCTGTAGTGCAACATGAATGTTTTGTAATAAGTACATTTTCCTCCGGGCGTGACAATTTTTTCATCGATGTACTTGTTGCAATATTCTGTATTTCCGTTAATTTGTTCTACATAAATCGACTGATAAGGTTTGATAATTACGTCGTTATTTTCTGTGATTTCAAGCATTATACTGTTTGAATTAATTTCCTGGAGCGTTCCTGATTTTTCGGAGCCGGCAGCCACTCGTACTTTGTTTTTGCCAAGCGGAAAAATTTTGGGACTTGCTGAAATTTTACTGGTATCGTTGTTGCTCTGGTAAATACTATCGTTCAGTGATGCACTCCATATTTTATTTTCCGTCCATTTTTGTGCCATTACGCTGTAAATAGGAACATTTTTTGTTTCTGACCATTTGTTTTTCCAGTGAATCCGGAATAAACTCTCTTTTTTATCCTTGTTTATTTCAAATTTGTTGAGCTGTTTTATTTTATAATCAAGAAAATAAATGGAGTCTGGAGATAAACGGTCTAATTTTTTTAAATACACGGGGATTATTGCGGTGTTTTCTCCCGCTTTTATTACTCCATCTAACAATGGAATGGTATAATTTTCAGAAGGTAATAAGCGCGCATAACTGGCACTGTCGATATCAAAATTAGATTTGTTATATGCTTTAAATAAGCTATCTCCCGGCTCTAATGTGAAGGCTATGTCTTCTGTGGTAGCCAGTGTGCCTCCTACTCCGACAGTAATATATAATGTGTCTTCTGACTTGTCCAGATCTGCCGTCATCCGGTCGTATATCATGGCATTGTTACTCATTATATAAACTGTTTTTTTGTATTGCTCCTGATCGAAATCAAAAATGCCTTCTGTACATCTTGCAAAAGAGAACGCAAGAAATACACAGAGAATGAAATAGATATGTTTTGTTTTCATGTGTTTTATTTATATGAATATTAAACTTTCAAAAATGTCATTATCTGTCCCATCCCGGGTTTTGATCCATTTTGGGTACTTTTAATAATTCACGATGGTTAATAGGTAACCATACCATTTTATGTTCTGCAATCCGGTCACGAATAACCTGGATATTAACCGGTACGATTTGGTAAAATGTTTTATCAGAAAATTTTCCTTCTACATTCATTCCTGTCCAGTATTCTTTGTCGGTAGTAGAATAAATGCCCCAACGACGAACATCATAAAAACGATGATTTTCGTTGAACAATTCAATTTGCCTTTCTTTCATCAGGATATTGTTCATGGTATTTTTATCAGCTAACTGAGCATTGGTTAAACCAGGCAAACCTGCACGAAACCGGATCAAATTGAAATATTTTTTCATTTCATTTTCGTCTCTGGTCAGGGTGATATCATGTAAATCTCCGTAGTTATCAGGGAAAGGAATTGTTATGTTTCCCTCTGTATTGTTTAACGCTTCTACGTACGACAAAAGAATTTCAGCATAGCGTATAGTAGGAAATGGTTTTGCCAGCACCCGGGCATTATTATCATCATCTTTTCTTGCATCATCAGGGTGAATGTATTTTACAGGTACATAACCGGTACAGGTATAGTCATTGGGGTTATTTCCTGCGCCGTCTTTACCTCCCGGTTGATCTGCTCCGTAGAATACTTGTTTGTTGTTTTGCCCGGTTTTAGTTGCGCTGTTCATGGCCCAGAAACAACCCGAAAAGCCGATGGAAGCATAGAACCGCATTTCTCTGTTATCGTACATTTTAGAAACATTCGATGTTTTTAATTCATATCCTGAAAAAGATTTGGATATTTCGTTGAATACCAGAGGATCTGGTTCGTATGGGTATTCTGCGCTTGCATGGTTGATTTCACTACCATCAACCATATAAAATGCATCTACGACCCGTTGTGGTACGGACATACCTCCCCATCCACCATCTATACGTGCAAATGAATGTGTAATATAAGCAATGACATTGATTGAAACAGGTTCAGCCCAAATAAATTCTTTATTAAATTGAGGGAGTGTTTCTCCATCAAACATATCTTTGTAGGAATGAAAATGATCAATTCCTCCTGCACCGTTAGGATAAGGTTCTGAAGGTACATTGGCAGGGAGGGGAGGAGTCAGTTTGTTGGCAGGAACCACATGCAACTCATAGTATCCCATGTCAATTACGCGTTTACAGGATGCAGCAGCAACAGCCCACTTGGCCGGGTCATATTCCTGTGATACATAAGAAACGCCATCTGATTTACGAGTCCAGGCTCCAAAATACTGACGCGCGGCAGCACCTCCATTATATAACGGGCTAGCCTGTTGCAGTCTTAAACGGGCAATCAAAGCGAAAGCAGCTCCTTTTGACGGACGTCCGTACATGGATAATGGAATGGATTCAGGATTGGGCATGTATTTCGCAGCGAGTTCGAATTCATTACATATATAATCGACTGATTCATCGTAGGTAGCACGTTCCTTGTTATAATATTCAGCCGGTTCGTTTGATTTGATGATGTCATCACCTACAATCAACAACGGACCCCAATTTTGAAGTAAGAGATAATAAGCCCAGCCCCGCATGAAATGCACGTAAGCTTTATACTGATTAACTTCCATTGTTGTCATGTTTGGAACGGTGTTTACTTTAACCAGCATTTCGTTACAACGGTTAATCACTTTGTACATATTGCCCCAGATGTTCATCGAATACAGATATTCAGAACTTATTTCGCCCACTGTGAACAAAAGACCCGGGAATTCACTGGTTTTCCAGCGGGCAACAAGTTCATCAGAAGCCAGTTCTCCCGGGCAATAAGAACTGCCCCAGATAGCTCCCGGATCGGGGAATAAAGAAGGTGTATTCCAAAGAAATCCGTCGGCATTTTTCTTTGTGTGAAAAATACTGTCTTCTTTCATTGTATCCATAAAATAGCTGTCAACATTTAAAAAATCACATGATAAAAAAGTTATTCCAACTAATATCATGGGTAATCCGAAGATTATTTTAACTATATTTTTCATTGGTTTTAAATTTATTTTGGGTTTAAATGAAAATTATGATGTTCATTTATCATGGTTTCTCATTCATCACGTTCAATTAGAAGTTTAAGAAAAGTTGTAAAGAATAACGTGCCGGAATCGGGTAAGCTCCACCATTATACTGAGCTTGTTCCGGGTCGAAAAATTTTACTTTGTCAATGGTAAATAAATTATTTCCTACCAGTTGAACATTTATAGAATGAATCCCGAGAGGTTTAAGAAATTTCTTCTCGGTAATATTATAATTTAAGCATAACTCTTGGAGTCGTATAAAAGACCCATCTTTTTTCCAGAAAGTTGAGAGTTGAGCGTTGTTATTATTATGACCGTATGACAAGCGTGGAAACATAGCATTCGGGTTCTCGGTTGCCGGATCTCCGGAATACCATGCTGGTGTCCAACGGTTACGCTGATCATTGACTACTGTCAGAACATTTCCCAGTTCCCCGTTAACAAAAGGAATCCATCCTGCATCATAACCTCTGCCCGTACGGAAGTACTCAACAGCTCCTGTTCCTTTAAACAAAACGCTTAAAGTCAGATTTTTATACCGGAATTCACCACCGACACCGTACATCAGACGGGGGATATTATTGGTATATGACAAAGGAACCATGTCTTCATTGTTAATCATACCATCACCACTCACGTCCTTATATTTAATATCGCCCGGGCGGTAAGTTCCGAATGTTTGCAACGGGCTGGTTAATACATCTTGTTCATCTTTAAACAATCCCAAGGCGATCAATCCACGTTGTACTCCCCATGGATAGCCGGTAGCATTCTGGTAGGGGTAGGGTTGGATGGCTTCTTCATAATAAGTAACGTAGTTAGCGGCATAGGTGTAATTGGCGCGGATGGTAAAGTCCATGTTTTTGTTTATTTTTTGAAAAAACTCAACATTTCCATCGGTACCAAAAGAATACATGCTGCCGACGTTTCCAAAAGGCATTGTAATTAAACCAGCATAATCAGGTATAGTGGTTCGTTTCTGGAAAATATTGTCTCTTGTGTCGCGAAAAAAATCAATTGTAAAAGAGATTTTATCTTTTAATAATTTTCCTTCGATACCTAAATCTTGTTTAATAGAAGTTTCCCATTGTAGGTTGGTAGCACCGATTTGTGTTTTGGTGATGCCATTCCCGTTATATCCCCAGTAACTTCCAGCATTGTTATTTATTAAGGTAAGATAGGGAAAACGTTGTCCGCTTATTCTGTCGTTCCCTGCTAAACCATATGAATAGCGTACTTTCAGGAAATTCAACCAGTGTAAATTTTCACGTATAAAGTTGTATTCAGTCACTACCCATCCTAACGCGATGGAAGGAAAGAACCCAAATTGATTTCCACTTTCAAAATTTGCAGAACCGGTATATCCAAAATTGGCATCCATAAAATAAGTTTTTTTCAGGCCGTATGTCAAACGTCCGGATAAGCCCTGATAACGTTCAGGGATATTACCAATACCCGTTCTGTCCAGTAATGTGTTTGTATTGGAGATATCTTGCATGTAGTAATAAAGTAATGCACCTAAATCATGGTCTCCGAAATCGCGGTTCCAGTTTAATTGTGCTTCCAGGTGATATTTTCTCCATTGATCAATATTCCGGCTATAATTCACATTGGTTTGCGAGATCGTTTTAACCAGTTGTAACTGACCATTTGAAAAACGTCCCATAGCCTTGTACATGTCGGGTAAAAGATAGCGACGTTCAATTAATGTCGTGTTATAGTCAGATGCAACCTGCACCCTGGCCTTCAATCCTTTTAAAAGAGCATCCATGTCCTGACTGAGAGATAAGGTTACCATATTCCGGTATTTGGTTGAATTTTGGTATCCTGTTTCGTTGAGCATGGTATAAGGGGAAAACATATCATTTGATCCATAGGTAGGTAATTGTCCGGTAGAATATCGGGTCGGAAATGCTAATGGCGTCAGTGTACGCGTTAATGCCCACAATTGATTGGTGTTGGTAAACCCGGGCACCGTAGAAACAGTAATATAGCCATCGATACCCATGTATAATTTTGTAGTTGATGTCAGGTTTACATCCACATTCGATCGATAAGTAAACTTTTGATACGAGACGTCATTTGCATAACGGCTCGATTGTTCCTGCCGGTATGCAGCAGTCTCATCAGAATACCCTGTACTGATAAAGTAACGGGCAATAGAACCTCCTCCGGAAGCATTCATGTAATAAGTTTGTTGCAAGGAGACAGGCTTTAAAATTTCTTTTTGCCAGTTTACATTCGGATATAAATCAGGATCAAGATTGTATTTGATTAAATCCATCGTTAAATTGTCGTATATTGGTTCATCTCCAGATACAACCCGTGCTTCATTGGCTAATTTAGCATAATCATAGGCTTCTAAGTATTGAGGCATGCGTTTTAATTGAGAGACGGTGTAATTAGCCCGTGCAGTAATTTTTAATTTTCCTTCTTTTCCCCGTTTGGTGGTCACCAACACAACGCCGTTCGCCCCACGTACGCCGTACACTGCTGTGGCGGATGCATCTTTTAAAACAGAGAATGATTCAACATCGGAGGGGTCAATTTGGTCTAAACTACCTTCTAATCCATCAATTAAGATAAGAGCAGAATTTCCTACACCAAATGTGCCAATGCCCCGTATCCAGAAGTCGGAAATATTTTTTCCGGGTTCGCCGCTGTATTGCATGGTGATAACACCCGGTATGCGTCCTCCCAGCATATTGTTGATTGAAGTAGCAGGAGTTTCCAGCTCTTTTATATTGATACTCGATATAGCCCCCACAACACTTACTTTCTTTTGCGAACCAAGGCCAACTACCACAATTTCGTCTATTTCTTTTGTGTCGGCTTGCATCACAATTTTCAGTTTATCTTCTTTTTTAGTAACCAAGTATTCTTGTTTGACAAATCCTACAAAAGTGAATACAAGTTGTTCACCGGGTGTTACTTTTATAGTAAAATGACCATCGAGATCAGCACTTACGCCCACACCGGGTTGATTTTTTATGATAATTGTTACGCCGGCAAGAGGAGCATCCTGATTGTCAACGACAATACCAGATACTTCGACAGGTTTTTTTGTACTTTGTGCTGAAGCTACATTTCCAAGGATAAAACCCCCAATCAGGAATAATATAATTAGTTTTTTCATACGTATATAATGTATTAAAGTGCTAAAATGTGATTATTGTACAGCCAGTTTACGAATGGAATAGTTTCTCGTATCGGCAATATAGATTGTGCCGTCAAAAGCTTTGGCAATACCCATCGGATAGTTAAATTTAGCAATGTCGGGTCCTCCATCTACATTTCCCTTATCACCGGGGAACCCAACCAGTGTTTTTACTGTAGCTTCGCTTTTATTTATTTTGGTATCGATGGTTCGTATGCAGTGATTTACACAGTCAGCAATGTACATTACTCCTTGTTCGTCAAAAGTAATTTGACGAGGATAATTAAATTTAGCATCCGCCAGCAGTCCATCTGCCCAACCCCTGGCATCAGTGCCTGTGAGGTTTTGACAGGCCGCACCGGCGTAAGGTTCGGCATGAATGGAGAGAGGATCCACATTCAAATCAATCCTATAGATGGAATGACGGTTTGTTACAGAAACATACAGTATGTTTGATTCTTTGGGATTAAAGGCCAGGTATGAGTCCGAGCCCGTGTTGGTCCCGATATCCTGACATAAAACCGTGATTAAGTTGGTCGCAGGGTCAATCAATACCAGTTGCTTGTTGTACATAACCGTGTAAATCAAGCCATTTTCAGGATTGGTTACAAAACTGAATTTCCAATTTTTATTCGTAATAGAAGAATTTTCACTGGTTATTTTGATGCGCTTTTGACGGGGAGCGTAATTTTCTGACCGTAACATCTGAAAATAATCGGCACCGGCATCTGTGGGTACGTAAATGGCAAAACCATCAGGACTTACAGTTGGAGCGTTTATAACCATCCCGGCATTTTTCATGAAGACAACAGAATTGTTCGCTTCGTTTAACATTAGAAAATCACCATTCATGTTTGTGCCGGATTCACTTCTTGGTCGCAAAGGCCTGACATCCATTTCAGGAGGCACTTTATCAAACAAACGTTCCACAATGATTACATTTTTTTCGGCATCCACGCATAAAAACATTGGACAGGAAAACGACGCCGTACTCAGGGTTCCACCTCTTGACAAGGCAACGGACACATCCGGAAACATCGTTCCTGCAACGGTTGTAACTGTTGTTTGCGTTTTGTATTTAAAATGGTTCGTGAATTTATTAACGCGAACATTCTGATTATCAGCAGTAACTTTGACAATCACTTCCAGATTTTCCAGGTAAGTCAGTTTTGGAACAACCAAATATATACGTGATCCGTTACTGTGAATGATGGACGCTTGGATAGAATCATTACCGCTTTTAAAATACACCTTGATTTTTGCCGTATCGGTGCCGAAATTATCACCAACGATAATCATGGGTGTGGCAATTCCCCCGGAATCAGGAGTAAAGCTGGTAATAGCTGTCGCTTTATTTCCGTCGGCAGGAACAGGAGTTGTCGGAGTATCTCCTTCATTATTACAGGATCCTAGCCCGAATATAAAAAATAGGGGTACCCACATCACAAAGAAGAGTCGTGCTTTTTTTCGTTTACTCTTACATTTTGTTGAATAATCTGTTTTCATAATATTTTTTTAAGATGTTTATTCAAGAAATAGTTGATTTTAAAAAAAGTGTGTGATTTTTTTATTCATTTTACAATTACTTTTGTGGTGAAATATTGAGATGTTACAATATAGACGCCTGATTGTAAGTTGGTATTTTCAACGGGCTGTCCGCGCACTGAGTGAATGAAAAACCGGTCTGTACCATCAACTTTAATTTTTTTGTTTTCAACATAGGCATTGACTTTATTTTTAGATGGATTTTTTGTTGAAGTCAAATTTGCAGGAAGAAAATTCCACAGGCAAGCTGTTGAAAATGAGTTACTCATGTCAAGTGTACCGTTGCTAGTCAAATTCAGCATATAAGGAATTGATGCTGTGCTTGTTGCAATTCTGTAACCTGTCATTCCGTCGCAGGTGCCCATGTAGATATACCAGTTTGCAGGGGTGTTTGATAAAACAGGAATACTTCCCGACAGAGCAAGGTATTTTCCTTCTTCACATACGATATGACATGCTCCGGTTATCGCGTCATAAAAACTGATTTTCCATCGTTTTTCGCCGGAAGTTGCAGGGAATACTGTGTTTGTCGCCGTGTCATAAGTCAGAAATGTTCCAATAACGGCATCTTCATACCGCAACGAATTGACACGGTATAACTGGTTTTCATTATCGGTACTTTTTTTCACTTGATCGGCCGGAATAAACTGCCAGACGGAAGCTGCATCGTCCCGGAGCTAATTTATCAATGTC
>Ga0265294_10002786_pt1 | contig 22717 bp, 20 predicted proteins | sample MunlanPumphouse3_FD_192504 | JGI IMG/M metagenome (GOLD analysis project Ga0265294, IMG submission 192504) | Groundwater microbial communities from a municipal landfill in Southern Ontario, Canada - Pumphouse #3 | ecosystem: Environmental > Aquatic > Deep subsurface > Groundwater | place... | reverse complement strand
AGATAATATTGTAGCTGATAAGAGCAAGGCTTTTGCAATTAGAATAATTAAATTTTATAAGTACTTATGTACAGAGCAAAAAGAGTTTATCATTTCCAAGCAAATCTTACGAAGTGGAACAAGTATTGGTGCTAATATCCGGGAAAGTCGCAACGCTCAGAGTAAGGCTGACTTCATTAACAAAATGAGTATAGCCTTAAAAGAAGCCGATGAAACTGCTTATTGGCTAGAGCTTCTTGTCGAAAGTGAAACTATTTCAAATCAACAATTTGTGTCATTATATAAAGATATAGAAGAATTAATCTGTTTGCTAGTTAGCATAGTAAAAACTTCAAGGAGCAACAAATGAAAAAAAATAAAAACAATTCCAAATCTTCAAATTCTCAACTCTCCACTCTCAATTCTCACCTCTACAAACCTATTGCTATATCAGAAGAGAGCACAGTTGTAGCAGAATACATTAGTGATTATTCAAGAGAAACAGCCTATCAATCTGAGAATATGTTAGAGAAAGAGATGATAGACTTATTAGTTCAGCAGGGATATGAATATTTAAAGATAAAATCTGAAGCTGATTTAATAGCTAATTTACGCAAGCAGTTAGACAAGTTAAATAATATTCTTTTTACTGATGAAGAGTGGAAGAACTTCTTTGACAATACTATTTCAGCCAGCAATGATGGGATTATAGAGAAAACTACCAGAATCCAAGAAGACTATATCCACACCATAGTTCGAGAAGATGGGACTACTAAGAACATTTATCTTATAGACAAGCAAAACATCCATAATAACAGTCTTCAGGTAATCAATCAATACGAAGTAGAGGGGAGTCATGCTAACAGGTATGATGTTACTATTTTGATTAATGGTTTACCTATGATCCATGTTGAGCTTAAAAGAAGAGGGGTTAATATTAGAGAGGCCTTTAATCAGATAGACAGATATCAAAGAGAAAGCTTTTGGGCAGATTCAGGTCTATTTGAATATATCCAGTTATTTGTAATTTCTAACGGTACTTTAACTAAATACTATAGCAATACAGTTAGAGATAGCCATTTAGCAGAGAGCCGTAAACAGGGGATAAAAAAGACTACTTCTAACAGTTATGCTTTTACTTCTTGGTGGGCAGATGCTCAGAATAAAATAATAGCAGACTTAGAAGACTTTACTAAAACCTTCTTTGCCAAGCATACTATCCTTAATATAATAACTCGCTACTGCGTCTTTGATGTTGATAAAAAACTCTTAGTAATGAGACCTTATCAGATAGCAGCAACTGAAGAAATACTTTCACGGATAGATATGGCTAATAATAATAAAATACTGGGTAAAATATCAGCTGGTGGTTATATTTGGCACACTACTGGATCAGGTAAGACTTTAACGAGTTTTAAAACTGCAATCCTGGCTAGTAAGTTAGATTATATAGATAAAGTCTTGTTTGTAGTAGATAGGAAAGATTTAGATTATCAAACTATGAGAGAGTATGAACGCTTTAAAAAAGGGGCAGCTAATTCTAATACTTCAACTGCTGTACTTAAGAGACAGCTGGAAGATTCAACTTCTAACATTATTATTACAACAATTCAGAAGTTAAGTAGGTTTGTTGAAAGAGAAAAAAAGCATCCTGTCTATAACAAGCATGTCGTAATCATCTTTGATGAATGCCACAGAAGTCAATTTGGTGATATGCACACAGGCATTATTAAGTCTTTTAAGAAATACCATCTCTTTGGTTTTACTGGAACTCCTATCTTTGCAGATAATGCGGTGGCAAATAGTAAGAATCCTCTTAGAGCAACAACTGAACAGGCTTTTGGCACAAAACTCCATACTTATAATATAGTGGATGCGATAAATGACAAGAATGTCTTACCCTTCAGGATAGATTATATTAATACTATTAAAAACTCTGGTCTAGCTCAAGATAAACAAGTATTAGCTATTGATACAGAGAAAGCTTTTTTAGACCCAAAACGGATTGCTAATAATGTCCAATACATCCTTGAACACTTTGCTCAGAAAACCAAACAAGCCAGAAGCTATAAGTATTCAGTAGTAACAAATGTAGCTGATGTAGTAAAGAGTAAAAATAAAATAGAAGCTACAAGGGTAAGTCAACATACTATGGGCTTTAATTCTCTTTTTGCAACCGCTTCCATTGAAGCAGCTAAACGTTATTACTTAGAATTTGCCAAGCAACAAGCTGAATTACCTCAAGGGAAAAAACTAAAAGTTGGGATTATTTACTCTTTCTCTGCTAACGAAGAAGAACCTGATGGTTTGATTGGAGAAGAAGAGTTTGAAACTGAAAGATTAGATAAAACTTCTAAAGATTTCCTAGACCTGGCAATTAAAGACTATAATGCCATGTTTAAAACTACCTATGATGTATCTTCAGAGAAATTTCAAAATTACTACAAAGATTTATCCCTCCGCTTAAAAAATAGAGAAATCGATATAGTAATAGTAGTTGGTATGTTCTTAACTGGTTTTGATGCCACAACACTTAACACCTTATGGGTAGATAAAAACTTACGAGCTCATGGGCTGATTCAAGCTTTTTCACGAACAAACAGGATACTTAATTCAGTAAAGACTTATGGCAATATTGTTTCCTTTAGAAATTTAGAAAAAGAAACTAATGATGCCTTATCTCTCTTTGGTAATAAAAACGCTAAGGGCATTGTTTTTATGGAACCATATAGTCACTACTATGATAGATATAAAGAACAGATTCAAGCTCTAAAAGACTTAGTCTCCCCTGGCGAGACTTTTATCGGTGAAGAGAAGGAGAAAGACTTTATTAACCTCTTTGGTAGCATCTTAAGATTAAAGAATATCTTAACCTCCTTTGATGACTTTGCAGGTAATGAGATACTTAGTGATAGAGACTTCCAAGACTATCAAGGCCTATACTCCAGTCTTGAACAAGCTTACAGGAGTAAATCTGATGCTGAAAAAGAATTAATCAATGATGATATTGTCTTTGAAATTGAACTTATCAAACAAGTAGAAGTTAATGTTGATTATATCTTAATGCTGGTAGCTCAATACTTGCAGAAAAAGGGGACTGGTCAAGATGATGAAATAAAAGAGACTATTAAAAGAGAGGTTTCTGCCAGTATCAGTTTGAGGAACAAGAAAGATTTGATTGAAGAGTTTGTGGATTCTGCTTCTGCATCTAGAGAGGTTGATATTCAGTGGGAAGCTTATATCTTGCAAAAAAAGAAAGAAGAGCTGGAAACTATTATAGCTGAAGAAAATCTTAAAGCTCAAGAAACTAAGAAATTTGTTGAAAATGCTTTTAGAGATGGTGGGATCCCTGAAGCAGGAACTACTATTACTAAGATACTACCTTCAACCACAAGATTTACCAAAGATAAACTCTATTCTAAGAAGAAAAGAAGTGTTATAGATAAACTAAAACTCTTCTTTGATAGGTTCTTTGGTATGGGGTAAGATTAAGTTATTTAGCTCTTATGACTATATCATTTGAGCTTCATTTTTATCTTATTTAGAACAATGTGCACGCGTGCACATTCTAAAATCTCACTTAGGTTAGTCTCTTCTCCCCTGAGAGTATCTCAATGAATCATTGGAGTTTCATTGGGATACTAAAGGGAATGCAAAGGACATTAAATGGGTGCTTACTGCTTAAAAATGTTTTTCTGTTGCTTTTATCTAGTTTTAAGAGTCGATAGTATAATTATTTTATTCATTTTTTACTTTTCTTTCATATCGCAGAATAAATTTTTATCAATTCGATGGATTTTTTAGGGTGTGGTTAAGCTTTTTCAGAGGGTCAACAAATGCTTTTTCTAAATTAATCATACTAGTAGTAAGGAAATTTATCATTTCTTCCCAGTGTTCTTTTTCAAACACATTGTAGTCATTTCTCTGGTATTTAATTCTACATGCTCGCTTAGTTTCTAGCTTTTCCCAGGTTAACTTATCACCAAAGGTTTCTTCAATCGATTCTTTGTCTTTGAAGAGAAGTTCCAGGATATTCTCATTTTCTTCTTTATCACGTACGTCGATATAAACTTCAACTCTAACATATTTTTTTGAAATAGAAAAATTATATGATATATTTCTTATTCCTGAACCAGCACCAAGCCAATTATAAATTGAAGGACTAATGTTTTTAAATAAATCTATACTTAAATTAATCTTATTTAGTAATAATGTCCAAAACTCTTTTCTTATAATATGTCTATTTAGCAGTTCAACACTGGTCGATGACTCGTCTTGTGCTTTTTCTGCCATTTTTATAGTATATTGTTCTGCTTCTTTTATAGGAATAATTTGATCAAAATTAATGAAATATTGGTCATTATATAAATACGGTGTTACTTTAAAACATTGTATTTGCAATTTATACCTACTTAATAACCACATAACGGTAGAGGTTACTTCTGGTCTATAATTTGCAGCAACAAAGATAATCCTTTGATTTTGATTAAGTATAGTATCCTCAAAGTTATCAATAAATTCAGTTACTAAATCTTCACTGTTTTCGCCCGAACCTTGTTTGTTTAGATAATCTTGAAAAATATCTAAAATCTGCTTCTTTGTTAAACTAGAACAATACGAAGCATACTTTAGAGCTTGCCATGTAACATCTCTTCCGCTATCATCAAGTTTATTTTCAATTATTACTAAATTCCCTTGTTTATCTAGTGCTAGAAGATCTAATCTTTCTCGCGTATCTTCAAAGTTATCAAATTCTTTTTGAATAATAAGCAATGATTTTTCTGGATCGTTATTGCTTAAAGCCATTGGGTTGTTAGCAATCCACTCTTGCAGATGTTCTCTTTCTTTGAAACCTAAATCTACAAATTTTTTTTCATTGATTTTTTCAATTCTATTCGATTCTTTATCTATAACAAACATATTTCCCCCTTTATTATTACCTATACCTTATTTCCCTTTTTATAATTAATTTGTCAAATAATATCTTACTTTTTGGCCTTTTTTTTAATAGTAAGATATCAAGCAAAGCTTTTCAAGGGGCTTAAATAATGCTTCTCTGCCATTATAAGTTAAGGTTGAAGTACAAACCAGCTAGTATTGAAACGGGGGGCATATAATATTCATTTTAAACACTTTAATGACAATGGGGAATTTTTTAGAAAAAGGGAGCAAGAAGCTCATTAATACAATATAAAGCACCCTTTTATTATTATATACATTAACTATTTTACCTTTAAGGTAAAAAATAACTTGACACTTAATTAACTATGAATATATTATACTTAATATTTGAAGGTGGTAAATTTGCAAGTAAAATTTGGAAATAAAGATTTAGATAAATTGTATAACCAGGGTAAGACAAGACTTAAAATTGATAAATCAATAATTAAGAAATTTCTGATAATGGTACAAAGATTATGTTATGCTGATAGTATTAATGATTTAAGAAAGCCCCCTTCTAATAGATTTGAGAAACTTCAAGGGACTGATAATCTATTTTCATTAAGACTCAATGTGCAATATAGGCTTGAGTTTACTATAGATTTTGAAGACATAGAGAAAACAAAAGGAACAGTAACAGTCGTAAGAATTTCTAAACATTACGAGTAAAAAAGGAGGAGTGATGAGTGCTTTTATGAAGATTGGAATTGGAGAGCAGATCTTATTTGAACTTGAATTTCGTAATTGGAATCAGGCCACATTTGCTGAAGCGATGGACATTTCCGAAAAACATGCAAGTAATCTGATAAATAACCAGGTTCAATTATCTATAGATTTAGCCATAAAGCTAGAAAAACTCTTCGAAGTTCCAGCTAAAATGTGGTTAAGTATTGATAACGAATATAGGTTAAGTAAACAAGAAAACAACCAGTTATCTTGTATGGAATTACGGGGAAAATTATATTCTAGATTTCCCATAAAGAATATGAAAGACCTTAACTGGCTTGATATAAAAACAAGTAAAACTGAAGAACTTAATAAAGCCATTATTGACTTTATTGGAACAGATGATATTGATAGTTTCTTTGAAAATACCCCTTTAAAGATAGCTGCTAGAAGTAGTGAAAAGTATAAAGATAAGTTTAATATCGATTTTGCAAAAGTCTGGTATAGAAAAGCAATGCTTGAAAGTAATAGCTTAATTTTACCAAAATACAGCCATAAAAATCTAGAACTTCTTATGGAAAGGATGACAGGATTTACAACTACTGAAAGTGGAATAGAATTATTCATTAAGGAACTTAGTAATTGTGGAGTAGGATTTTTAGTTCTCCCTCACTTAAGTCATACTTACCTCGATGGAGCAAGCTTCTACAAGCAAGATAATCCTATAATAGTTTATACCGCCAGGCATGATAGACTAGATAATTTCTGGTTCACTGTTCTACACGAAGTTGGACATATTGTTAAAGGGCATCTTGATAAAGAAAGGCCTATATTAGATTCTGATAACTTTAAAGATAAGTCAAAACCTGAAAAAGAAGCTGACACCTTTGCTAATAAAGTGCTGAGATTGGATGAAGTTAAGCAAGCTACACGATCCTATAATAGAGTTTCTAAAACCAAGCTTGAGGAAGTACTTGAAGAATTTAACTTTCTTCATCCGTCAATCATAATTGGAGCTTTGCAACATGCTAGGAAGATATCCTACAGAAGCTATAATGAGTATAAAGTTAAAGTAAAACATCTACTAAATTGAGTTCTTATCGAAATAAACAATCCGAATGAAGTATTGAGACTTATGTTTTAACTTAAGTACTTATTCGTACAAACTTTTCAGGAGACCAAAATGGCAAAAAATAAACCTGTTGTAGATAACAGGCGTGTAGGAGCAGTTAAGCAAAGATCACAAACATACAATCCTAAAATTCAAAAATGGACTAAGAGAAATACTGCTACTGGCCAATTTATGGATATTAAGAATGATGGAAGTCCTTTTAAGGGTGTTCGAAAAGAAAAATAATTAATCTTTAATGGGAGATGAAGATGCATAAAAATCTAAAGCCTTTAAAAGAGTTTATATGCGATGTTTGTGGTAAAGTAATTGAAGATATCGATGATGGGTATGTGTTTTGGACGAATGATAGCGATCATGATGATTTATACTATGATTTTAAAATTATCCATCAGGGGGGACTGTGATGATGGGAAGAGTGCACAAAGCTGTGCTCTAGAAGATTTTTTAGGTAGCGATGGTGTAAATAATCTATTAAGTTTTTATTCTATAGGACCTTTAAAAAGGGCATTGTATCCTGATGAGGGAAGCAGTAAGAGTAGAATATTTGACAATGACGAATTTATTGATTTAATTAGAAGAGTCCAAATTCCTTATTATGAAGAAGCTCGTCAGTATTTTAATAAAGGAGAAGTTGTAGAATATTATTCAGATAACCATGAGTATGCCCCATATTTACCCCATATTTTAAAAAAGATAATTGAAGATAATCAAACTACATAATAAAAACAAACACAATAGGCGTTACTAAAGGAGAAAACAAATGAATGAGATTTCTTTCAACAATTTAGTTTTAAATAATGTTGATAAATTCTCTGTGAATATTAATAAGAACTTAGAGCTTGCAAACAAACTGTACAAGCTAATAACATCCAATAAAACTAGGGATGGTGAATGGGTAAAAAACATATTTAATGATAATAAAGATGATATGAAAGAAAGAGGCTTAATCATAGTAAAGGAGAAAGAGGAAGAACAATACCTAATTGTAATGTCTGGTGGTCATAAAGATAGAGATTTAATATACAAAATAATACAAGAACGTCAGAAAGGAAATGATGGTGGGGCAGTATTCAGAGTAAAAATAAAAGAAGCAAAAGAAGAGAAAGATACAAAAGAATATGACCCAGATGACTACACGTGGATAATATTAAGTACAGGCAAAAATAATATCGAATCAATAGACATAGAGGAAGTTGGAATATTAGTAGCATCCTTATTAAAAACAAAATATCCTCTGAAAGCAAAATTCAATGATATATTAGAAGAATATCGAAGACAAAAGATGTGAATCTGATTTTCTGTAATACATTAGGAATCATAACATTATAACAATTATATAATATTTTTAAATATAAGTGGAAGCTTTAGTATTGTGTTGTTACTTTGTATTATTTTATTTCAATATAAGTTCTTTCGTTATGATTCCTGGCACCTATTAGCATGCCATCATCATAAATAAGCGTAATGGGGTCGGAAATACTGTACATTATGTTAGAGTAGTTTTCTCGGCTTAACATATCTTTTGGGGTTGGATATGAGTTAAATAGAATTTTATTATATTTAGGTTGAAGATATCGAATTAGAGCCTTCTCTGCATCCAATGACACTGCCTTGTCACTAGGGAGTTTTCCATTCATAATAAAATCAGTCATCTCTTTTACAGTAGATCTCATCACAACATTATTATCTCTTATATTAAATAGTAATACCATAATTTCGTTAGACGGTATATTACCATAGGTTAAAGGCAATTCACTTGTCAAAATACCTTGGAATGTTGAATGTTTTGAAAGTCTTTTACATATATTTTGTTCTGTAGCTTTCCCTACATAATGAACCTTATAGTTTAACATACTTTTAAAGTCACCAATAATTTCTCCTTTTAGTCCATTTGTCCATAGATTCTGTAATAACTTAGCAGGAGAGAACCATATTAACAATGAAGTATCATTAGACTCTGGATCTAAATCAACTATATCTATAGCTTGAAAATTAGAAGTAGTTTGATTACCATTCCTGTCATATCCCCTTAATAATACAATCTCGTTTTTTTCTGAAGCTATCTCTTTCTGAATAATAGGAAATTTGCATATAACAGTATTAGGGTTATCATCCTGGGCTATAGTAACCCTTAAAACAGCATCATTCTCAATAAAAGATAAATCTTTAAAAAAAAGTTCCTTAGCCTGAGCAATAACATATATGTGACTATGACGCTTCGTTTCTACAAAATGTTTACTTCTAATAAGATTTCTAAAGTGATAAGCACTTACAGGTGCATAACTCAATTCTAATTCATTTAAGAGTATTTTCATACTTCTTTTCCTCATTTTTATTGTAAGCAGTCTTATTTTGAAAACTGGATATCTAAAATATATGTTATCGCTCAGGCTAAGTATTTTGATAAAGCACCCATAGTATTTACTAAAGATATCCTGTATATCTTTAGTCTAAAACTTGATGTTACTTTTTTTTAATTTTATCTTGAGAATACCAAAGGATTATGTCTTTTAATGCATAAACTAAGTAATTTACTGTATCAATCGTCGGCTGATAACCTTTTATTCCCCCGTGAATAACATCACTGCAAATAGATTGAATTGCAAGCATTCCATTATTTATTATTGAGTTTGCATTGAATTTTCTCTTGTTATTTATCCAATAAATAAATGGCCTAATATTAATCTGGTCAGGGTACCTATCAACAAAAATATTGCTAGGGACTTTATTGTCTTTAGCTACTTTAGTGTAAATCTTCTCGCTTATCATTCTAATAATTTGGCAATTTTCCCTGATTCTTGTTTCGTTATTTTGATTTATTATTAAATTAATAAATGAAGATTTTAAATTTGAATCTATTTTTTCTAAAACATCAATATATGGCTTATTGGTTAGCTTTACTAAAAGATTTTTGTTTTTTTCAATAACCTTTCTTTTTAGAAAACGGTTACCTTCTGAACTCCCTTTTTCTATATAATTATTTTTCGTAATAGTTCCATTATCAATAAGGGAGATAATATTACTACTAGCAGAATATGCTGATAAAAAGTAAAATTTATCTTTTAGATCTTCTATTTGCTTGTTAGCTGATAGTATATTAAGTAAATATTCACCTTCTCTACCTCTATACCTATTCTCTTTATCCTCATCGTATTCTGGAGCTATCTCTCTTAAATCTCTTACAAGATAAGGTTGCTCTGATAAATTGCAATCAACAATAAATAAAGAAAATAATTCTGGTTTTAGTTTTACCTTTTTTATTGCATCAGGGAAAGAATATGCAACTTCAATAAAATCACACTGTTCAATTACATCCTTAATTTCCTCATCTCCAGAATAAACATCATTCATTAATTCTTCTAGTTTTAAAACAATATCTTCACCTAAATACTTATTAAACAATTGAATTATACCACTAATGTTTTTTTTCAACTCATCTTCTACATATAGTATTTTCATATCTACTCCTTTTCTTTCCAAAAATCAGGGATTATCAAAGTTACTTTATAAATATCATCAGCTATAGATTTTTCCAATCTCCCTGATAATAGATCACAAAAGTTCTCAATTATAATACTTCCTAACCCAGATGATTTAGCCTGAATTTCAGGATTATATTTATTTGAAACTTGAAAATTTATTTCATTTTTTTCTGTTTTATTTATATTTATAGAGATTAAACGCTCATCATAATTAACAAAAGAGCTGTATTTTATAGCATTAAATATCATCTCTTGAAATAATATTAATAACTTAATTGCTGACCCTTTCTGATTCCCAATAGATAGATCCTTATCCAAAGAATAATTAAAAGTTAAAAGACCTAAATGTTTATTAATATATTCTAAAACATTTTCCTCTTCATCATGTTGATTTTCCGATTCCCACTCTTGCACTGCTTCTTGGTATTTCTCACGAGTAGGGAAATATTGTTTCATAAAAACATTAAAGTATTTGCCATCTAACATATTGCTTACTGAATGTTTAAAACTATCTATAAGCATTGAGTAAAGAGAATAAGGTTCATAGGAATTATTTTCAGCATCATAGTAGAAATCATCAGTTGTACCACGAAAAGATAGATTGATACCATTAACAATTTCTCTGATTAAATTAGCACCTTTTAGAGCGTCTGATAGATTTTTCCCATTATAAAGATGTGTTTTTTCCATGTGGGATAGAGGGTCAATAACTGCAGATCTTAGCAGGTTTTTTACAGAGTGTGAGAGTTTTGCTATGACTTCATTTCTCTCTTTTACCCTAGCATCTGCTATTTCTTTGGCTTTTTGCTGTTCCTTTTTTTTTATTTCTTCTATCATTTGACCATTTATATTTATTAATAATTGTCTAAATAAGTTTAACATTTCAACATACCTCATTAATTCACTTTTTAGAAGATTATTAATATTTTTTGGTTCAAAAACACTATCAATAATGTGATTGATTAAATTGTATTTAAAACGATATTTAATATCTAAATTATAACTATTTTTTTCAAAAGAAATTCTTTCTTTGAATATATCAAAGTATAAGTCTGAGAACTCTTCAGGATAAGCCTTAATATTTTCATCAAAACTATCTAAAAAACTTACAAGTTTAAAATATTTATCATTAATTATATTATTTTTATCTAGTTTGAATAATATTTCTACAAGTAACAAGGTGTAATGGTAATTTAATTCTGATACCAGCACAAAAAGAACTTGCTCTGGAGATTCCTCAAATACGCTATCAAGATTATATTCTGTGTATTTATGATCAAATTTTACTGCATCAACTAGTTTTTTTTTCAGCTCAGAGGAAGACTGAGTCCAAGAAGCCAAAAATCTTTCTATTGAATAATTAAATTTGTCCTTATCATTTAACTTTGTAGATATTAGAGCTTGATAGATATATAATATTGCATCATTAGTGTTGTATTTGATAGCCTTATCTATAAATTCCTGGGCTTTATCGTAAATTTTTAACTCAATATAACAGAGTGATATCGAAAAATTACTGATTTTTAACTCTGTTTCACTTATTAAAAGGTCATTAATCGCATCTTCATATTGTCTGTTCTTTGACAATGAGCTACCTCTGGAAAAATAATATAGTGGTTGTTTCTTATTTAGTTCAATAGCTTTTGAATAATCTCTTATTGCTAGCTCATTATTACCAAGCTTATCATAGCACTCACCTCGTAAATAATAAGTTGCATCATTAACTGGATTTAATGAAATACTTTTATTATAGTCTTCAATTGCCCTTTTATATTCGCTTTTAGAGCGAAAAGAACTTGCTCTACTATTTAAATATTTTACAATATCTATATCATTTGTACAATTATCTATCAAGTATGTCAAGTCTTTTATAGCTTTTTTATTATTATCGTTTATGTTTTTATTTTGTATTTCTTTAGGAATATTGGTATTTTTAATCATAAGATCTCCTTTCCCCTCCCGAAGGAGGGGAATTTAAATTATTTATTATGAATTTTGCTGTGTGCTTTAGCACTCAACACAGTTAAATTTGAAGGACGGTTATCAGTTTTATTACCATTAATGTGATGAACTTGGTATCCTGGGAAAATAGCCCCACCTAGCTTTTTTGAAGCAACAGTGCGATGAGTATATTTCCAACCAGAACCACTATTGTATTGTTTGTAACCAGAACGAGAAGAACGAAATTTAGCCATTTTGGCCTCCTTTTTTTTAAGTTATACTCACTATAGTTGCATTCAATGTTCCAAACTTTTCACCACATTATTTAAGACCTTTAATACCAACATGTTATAATAAATTAAAGGAAGATTATTAAAACTCTTATAGTAATAATTATTACTTTTTATGGTAAAAATTATTACTATTTTCTTAATTTCCTAAGTCTTTGTCGGAATGTATGAGCTTCTAACCCTAATAATTCAGCTGCCTTACTTTGATTACCATTAGTTTTCTTTAGAGCTGCTTGATAATATCTAGGAATAATATCTTTTTCTAAGTCAATTCCCTCGTCTGGAATATTAAATTCAAGATCACCTTTAGATAAGTCATTAGCAAATATTATATTTTCTTTATTAATTTTATCAGAGTTTGTCCTAGTAAAAGAATATTCAACAACATTCTTTAATTCTCTGACATTACCGTACCAATAGTAATTCAAAAGCATCTCCTCAGCTTGCCTTGTAAAGGACTTATTAGTTTTATATTTCTTATTTAGTAAATCAAGAAATTTATTAGCAAGCAATAGAACATCATTACCTCTATACCTTAAAGGTAGTATTTCAATAGTCCCTGTAACTAAACGATAATATAAATCTTCTCTAAATTCTCCCTTCATAACTATTGACTTTAAGTTTTTATGACTTGCACTTACAATTCTAACATTTACCTTAAATTGTTTATCACCTAATGGTTGAACCTCACCAGTCTCTAAGACTCTAAGTAATTTTACTTGCATATCTAAAGGTAAATCACTAATTTCGTCTAAAAATATAGTCCCTCCATCAGCTTGTTTGAAAAAGCCTTCGTGATCGTACATACTTCCTGTAAAAGCTCCTTTTTTGTGGCCAAAGAATTGACTTTCAAAAAGATCTTTACTTATAGCACCACAATTCACTGAAACAAAGGGTTCTTTTTTTCTATGACTATTATAATGAATAGCTCTAGCTACTAACTCTTTACCAGTACCGCTTTCGCCTGTAATAAAAAGAGAAGTATCATAAATAGCAAGTGTACTTATTTCTTGTTTTAGTCTTATAATTGATTCGTGATTACCTATGATTTCATCAAATTCTAAACCTAATCTCTGTTTGAGATATTTATTTTCTCTGTCTTTTTTTGTTAGCTCTACTTTAATATCTTTTTCTTTTTTTAATTTAGGGAAATCATCTAATGCAAAAGTAATTTCTGAAATACCAACTTCTCGAGAAATCTGTATTAACCTGGCATTTATAAAGCCACTTTGCTTAAGTAAAAACCAACAAGTATGCATAACTGGAGTTCCTGAAGTAACTGAAATTGTATAATCAGCTTCTCCTTCTTCTTTTATAATTTCACTTACAGCTTTGTAAATGGCTGGATATACTATGTTATAGTCGGTGGGATTAGCACTTTCAGCAGGTTTATATCTTACTTGCAGATTGGGTAGGTTCTTCCTGCAATATGAAAGGATTTTAGAAGCTTCAGGCAGATAATGTTCATTATTATATAAAATATAGAGTACATCAAAGTTTTCTGTTTCTAAAATGCTGATAATGGCACCTTTCTTTCCCTCATCAATTAAACAATCGTTATTCCCAATAAAAGATAATAATATTTTATTAATAATGACTCCTTTAAATAAAGTTATTTTTATATTATCTTAACTATACTTTCAACAACCTTATAGTTTTTTATATATAATAATCTTACAAAATAAAACCTACTATCTTGTAATTAAGTAATAGTGTCAATATATATTTCTTCTTTTAAATTAGGTGGTTATAGGTCATAAATCATCTTACTTTCGTTTGTAGATATAAATATATTTAAGAAACTAACCAAAAAAACACAACAACAAAAATCTTTATCACTTATTTTTTAGCCATTTTCTATTGTTGTTGTATTAGTTGTAATAGTTGTATATATTGCTCCTGCTTATAAAGAACTGTATTCTATAGCTTTACAGGTGGTAAGGTCGAAGGATATGGGATGAAAGGTCGAAGGATATGGGATGAAAGGTCGAAGGATATGGGATGAAAGGTCGAAGGATATGGGATGAAAGGTCGAAAAAATATTGACATACTAATGACCTTTAAAATATTATGGTTCTTAGATAAAATAAGTGAAGGAAAGAGGTGGTAGTTTGAGTGATAGAAAAGTAATAAAACATTCAGCATCAATACAAATAACAAATACTGTTAATATCTTTCAAAGAAGACTATGGAATATATTATTAGCAAATGCTTATTATAAATTACCAGAACAAGAATATTTTACGCTTCATTTAAAAGAGTTAAAAAATGTTATAGATTTTGATTCCAACAACGATGATTATTTAAAGCAGTCTCTAGTTGAATTAATTGGGTGTGTCGTTGAATGGAATGTTCTGGGAAAAGATAAACAGACAAACTGGGAAGCATTTGGGCTATTAGCAAGTGCTAAAATAGAAGATGGAGTCTTAACGTACACTTATGCCAGAGAGCTTCAGCAGATGCTTTATAACCCTCACATTTATGCACGGATAAATTTAAGCATTCAAAATAAACTCAAAAGTAAACATTCCCTAGCCTTGTATGAATTATTTTTAGATTATTTTATTAGTGATCGAGGTTTTGGGCAAACTCCAGTTATAGAAATAGATCAGTTACGCTACCTACTTGGTTTTACTAGGAATAAAAAGAAACCTGTCAGTAAGTCTAATATGGATCGTTATGAAGAATTTAAGCATCTTAATAATAAGGTAATTAAGCCATCAATTGAAGAAATTAACGATACTACTGAAATTAATGTAAGAGTTGATTATAAAAGAAATGGTAGAAAGGTTACAGGCCTGCAGTTCTTTATTAAACCACAGAATAAAATGCTTGAAGTTGCGGTTGCTAGTTCTGGCTCTATTCCTGCCCAAAAATTAAATAACTTATCTATTGCTGTTGCAGAAGTACCTGCCCTGAAAGAAGAAAATTCTATTAAGAAACAAATAATGGATTATGGTATCTCTGAAAGTATTGCAGAGGAAATCCTAGCTCAAAAAAATGAGAAAGATATCTTAAGTGATATTAATTATATAAATAAAGATAAAGCAAATAAACGAAATCTAAGCGGGTATGCTATCACAATTTTTAAGAATAGAAAAATGCCTGAAGAAGAGGTTAAGAAGCAAAGTAATAAGCTTGCAAAGCTCCAAAAAGAAGATACAGAACGTTTAGATAATGATTATGAGCTGTATGTCAATAAAACAATAGAAGAGTACAAAAAAGCTCTTGAGCCTGGTAACCTGGAAAACTTAAGAAGGCTGGCGAAAGAGGAAGTCGCTGAGAAAATCAAGGCAGGCGAGCTAAAAATCCCTGATGAAAAGTATAAAACTTATTTTGAGAAAAGTGCAGAGAATAGAATATGCAAAGAAAAGATAAAACTCCTTTCCAAGAAAGAGTTTTACCAGAAATCTAGCAGTAACTATCCTAATGCTGTGGTTAAAATAAAGTAATATGAAATTTAAGGCTAATATAACAAAGGCACTGCAAAAGCATCTTTATTAAAAGGATGTCATAAATCTTCTCACCTTTAAAGAGTATGTTGTTTATAGATAGAACTTTAGAAAGATATTAGATCTGTTAAAATATCATTTATGTATTAGTGTGAATGATGTATAATAATTTAAATGTGCACGCGTGCACATTTAAAAAGGAGGCTGTAATGCCATTAGGAAAACTAATCGAAACGTGTTCTATAGAAGTGATAAAGAAAATTGGACTTATGGAGAAAGAGGGGGAAAACATAACAAATAACGGAGGGAAGTTAATTTTTCCTTGCTTCAACCATAGTAATAAAAAGATAAGAATTAGTGAGCAAGAAGCCAGGGTTTTATTTATTCAAGAAATAGAGAAATTGAATAATCCCAATTTATATTATTCAGTAGAAACTCCCACAGTAGGAAAATATAATTTTACATCAACATTAAACAAAAGTACCTCAGGGTCTCTTGATATGTGTTTATTGCAATCAATACAATCTAAATCTGGGAAGACGTTAGACCGAATATTAAATATAGAATTTAAAGCTCATAATCCAAAGGGCTTTGATAATGATTTTGAAAAATTGTTCCATGAACCTTCAGACGGTCTTTTTTTTTAATGTCTATTTTTTTGTGATCAGAAAATGGTATCTTTTTCATAGTTGTTGTTTTACCGTACTTAGCATGAAAAGATGTGGGATATTTTATCAATAACTTTAAATGCCAAGCACTTAAGTATTCTTCTAAAATAGAGGCAAACTCAGGAAAATGAATATATATTCCCATTTTTAACCGGTTTGTTGTTTTACCAATATCTTTATCAATATAATCAATTGACTTTACAACCTGTTTAGTGTATGAAAAATTAATAGTGCTATTATAAGTTAAAGTATTATAGTATGATGCTAAATAATGTGCTATAATAAAACTACTAATTGAATCTGTCTTGTTCTTTTCTTTTAAAGCTTCGTGATAATGTTTAATTTTGTAGCCATTCACAATATAAACTCTATCAACAACTTCACTAAACTTTGTTAATAACTGAGCCCAATGTTTTTCATATCTACCAGTTGATTCCATTGCACAGTAAATTGTTAATTTTGGTGAGTTTAATTTTAAATTTTTTAACATATTAATTAAATTAACATGACCCATAGCGTTATCAAACAGCTTAAAATTGTCTCTAATCCGAACTTTTTTCTCATTAACAAGTGAAAAATCTGCATGTCCTTTCGAGACGTCAATTCCAATAAAAATTTTTCTCATTTTGACTCCTTTGAAAAGTATATTGCACAGTTAATTGCCGTAGCTCTTATCATACTTATAATGCGGTATCTAGTACCATGTTATTCTTAGAAATAAAACAGCTCAGACATTAACTCTGTGCCAGGCTCGTAGCCTATCTCACAATGACCATGTTCAATAAGCTGTTTTATGGCAATAAATATTACAGAATATACATTCAAGATCAACATATAAGTTCCACAGAGGTTTAAGAGGAGTTTCACAGAGGTTTAAGAGGAGTTTCACAGAGTTTAAGAAAAGAAGAGAAGAGCTTAGCCACCGAAAAGACCGAAAAGAAAGAAGAATCTATCCACTAATTACACGAATTACACTAATTTAAGATAAATAAAGACCTCTTCTGTCGGACGGTGGGCATCTTGCCCGCCTCATTGCGAAAGCAATGACTAACTGGGAGCGCCTGCATCCCTGCAGGCAACATTGCGATAGCAATGACAATCTTAACTCCCCTCTTCATTGCCAAAAGCAATGTTTTCAAGAGGGGTGGATGCACAGCAGACGGGGTGTTTCTTATGAAGTAGGCTGAAAGCCTGCTCTCTTAAGGTCCCGTAGGGAAAATATCCTGAAGGGATAACATAAGATAGCCCGGGGTCTCATTCTACAGAGCTTTAGCGAAGTAGAATTGACCCCGGGAAAAGGTTCCTACTCAACCGAACCCTGTAAGGGCGAAATAGGAATATATAAAAACAATTACTATAAACCTGTCCACTATATTAGGACTTGACAGGTGCTCCCAGTCCGTAGGATACCACCCCAGGTAAGAGACCAAAAACAATAGTGTAACCCTGAAAGGTTTAATAAAACATAGATATAATTAATAAAAAACTGGACAACTATCTAGGAATCTACTGGATATAAGTCCACACCTAAGGGACATTCTCTTGTTACTCGATGAAACTCCGATGATTCATCGAGTGACAAGACGACGCGGTAAGGAGATCTCAAAGTCTGCTACACTATCCGGATTTAAAATCTGAATCCCTTGATATGGGTGTTTCTCCTCGAATTCTCTGAAACATGTAAGCTTTTTATGAAAGATATAAAAATACTGCTGTAAAACTGCGATATAGCGTTGCACTTTTACCATGGTGAGACAATTTATTAATTTACCCAAAATAAAAGACAACCAAGAAACTTTACTTAATGCTGAAGGAATATATATTGGAAACAATCAGGGACCTTAATAGGTATTGAGAGCAGGATAGTTTATCTAAATATCATCATCATAACCATCTTCATTATCTTCATCTCCATAGTTAGAGTAATAATCCCTCTCATTTCTTTTATGCTCATAATATAAGTAAGCTATTTTAGCAGCAAATTGATCAAATTTTATATCAATATTCTCTACCATCTCATATCGTTTAGATACAAAATGTTTCATATCTCTCTTTTTAAATGATATATAGACAGTTACTTCATCCAATATTGCTCCAAAAGAAACATAATCAGCAGAATAGAATATTAACTTACTGAAAAGATACTCAATATCACCTGAAGAGAGATTTATTGACCTAAATCCCTGTATTAGATAACTTTCAAATGAACCGTTATTAATAAATTTATCTAAATGATAAGACTTTTCCACTGCTTCATCAACCAGTTTATCATAATCTTGTAGTTTCATCCAATATCACCTTTTTTGTTGCTGTATTTTCGCTAGGTCTATCTAAAATGTTTTAGATAACTATTATACACACAAGAAGCTTACTCCTTGTGTAGGTCATTATAATCAGCTCTTAAATAAATCTTAAACTCCTCAACATCATAATTAAAATACTCCAATAATTTGCGAATAAACCTTATTATTGCATCACTACTTAAACAGGAAAAAATATAGGTTTTGTTATCATCAAGCAACTTAGGATCCAACAGTTCAGCAGGGTTAGGTGAAAGCATCCTATTTTTTCTACCGATGAATATCTCATTATTAGTAAGTTGGCGAAATTCATCACCATGGATATTTAAAAGCGTATTAGCTACATGAAGCAAAATAGCTTTAAAATTTGTTGCATAGAGTTTTTCCCCCTGCCAAACAAAAGCGTAAGGTCGTTTAAAGGTATAACTTTCATATAAATCATGAGCAACTTCATTATCTACAGAATAAAGTGAATAATCTACCTTATCTCTAATCTCAGATTCACTATTGCTTGTAGCTCCAACTTTAGGTTCGCTGCTATCTTTAATCTCAGTTTCCTCAATATCTATATCAACAACTTGCTCAACGATACCTTCTCTAGCATTATCTAGCTCTTTAATTAATTCAATAACCTGAATCGATTTCTGATACTCCTTATCCTGTAATTTCTTACTACTTACCTTTACCAGACTCTGACTTGTTTCGTCTATGATATCGACTAACAATAAGATAGCCTCTTTTAGATCAGAAGCTTTTTCCGGTAGTTCAAGGAATAGCTTTTCCAAGATTTGCTTTTTTATCATTTACACCTCCCAATGATCAATATACTAATTTAACTTAGCTACTATTTACTGTCAAATGTATTTTTACTTTAAGGTAAAAGTTTCATACCAAATACCCTACAAATGACTTAAACCCAAAGTTATTCTGTTAAGAGTCAAGAAAAAAGATAAATCTTTTTTTTATAATAATTTTGATGTTTATTGACGCTACTTCCACAGCATTTTAATCTAAAGGTGGGTTTTATAAAGGCATGACCCAAAATGATGAGTTGGGACATGGTTTTTAAAATCATGTCCCGTTATGTACCAACTCATTCTGGTCACAGTTATCCCTGGCAGGTTGCTCCCCAGCAGAGCCTGCTTCCGTTTCACTATGTAAAACAAGGAAATGATATGTTGACAGGTATGTCAATGAATTAATAACTTTGGGATAAATAGGCGTATAAATGCTCTTCTAGGGGCAATTCATTGATATTAGAATAACCTTTCTTATCTTGTAAAATAGCTTCGTTTTTTAGGCAATAAAGTCCCTATAATAGCTTTTGCTAAATTTTTAATTGACAAAAAAAGACTACTCTCAAAATTAATAAAAAACATAATTTCTTGGAGATAAAATGTATCACAGAAGTTGATTTATAGATGCTAGACCTGTAAGGTCGTTCATAAAACTAAAAAAATAGTTCTTGTGATTTTCTTGTTCGCAAGAACATGGAGGAAACATGTCTTACAAATACACTGAAATGTGGAAAAAGCTTAATATTAATTTAGAAGCGCACGATCAATTAATTGGTATCCTTAGTGAAGGTTACCAAACAAATTTCTTATCTCAATCTAATCGTCCTGAAGGGATGAAATACTTTGACTTTGTTGTTTCAGAAATTCATGGATTACGTATTCAAGAGCTGGTTGAAGCAAGAAAAGAAGGTAAAAAAATAATAGGTTCATTTTGCGTTTATGTACCAGAAGAAATCATTTTAGCCCTAGATGCTATCTCAATTGGTTTATGCTCAGGTGCTGAACTTGCTTTTGAAGAAGCTGAAAAATATGTGCCAAGAAATACTTGTGCCTTGATAAAATCAGCTATCGGATTTAACTTAGCAAAAGTTTGCCCTTACATTGAAGTATCAGATTTAGTAGTTGGTGAAAATACTTGTGATGGTAAAAAGAAAGCTTATGAAAGCATTAAAGATCTTGTAAATGACTTCCATTTAATGGACTTACCACAAACTAAAAATAGTGATTCTATGAAGTTCTTTAAAACTGAAATCAGACGCTTTATCGCAAAACTTGAGGAACTTACTGGAAAGAAACTTACTTTCGAAAAATTACAAGCAGCAATAAAAAAAGTTAACAAAAAACGCCAGGCTGTTGCCAGATTAAATATTCTCCGTAGAAATCCTAATTGCCCAATCTCAGGTCTAGATGCCCTGCTTATTAATCAGATTTACTTCAACGATGATATTGATCGTTTTACAGGCAAAGTAAATGAGTTATGTGACGAATTAGAAAAAAAACTTGAAACTAAGCAAAGTGGAAAAAGAATTCTGGTTAGTGGTTGTCCAATGGCTATTCCAAACTGGAAGCTTCCTGCAATAGTTGAACAAAATGGTGGGCATATTATTGGAGAAGAGTTATGTACTGGTGAGCGTGGTTCATTCCATTTAACAGCAGAAGATGCAGATACACTTGAAGCACAAATTGATCAAATAGCTGAACGTTATATGAAGATAGAATGTGCAGTATTTACTCCTAATGAGGATCGCTTAGAAAGAATCAAAGAGATGGCTAAAATATACAAAGCTGATGGTGTTTTACTTTACAACTTACAGTTCTGTCAGCCTTATCAACACGAAAGTATCTCAATTGAGAAAGAACTAGAAAACTTAAATATTCCAGTACTGAATATTGATACTGATTATAGCATGGAAGACTCTGGACAATTAAGCACACGTATTGAAGCGTTTATAGAAAGATTGTCTTAATACTATTTCTTAGGACTTCAGTCTTCTTTATGAGGTCCTAATTCTTTTTTTAGTAAGTAGTAAATAGATTATTACTAAAGATATTGGCTTAAAACTATATACATGGATGTGAAATGAAAAGAATTGGATTAGACATAGGTTCAAGAACAGTAAAAATGGTTTTATTAGAAGATAATAAAATAATCGAAACTAGGAAAGAGATTAACTCATTTGACCCTTTAAAAATAGCTGAAAATATCATGGCAGATTATAAAGGTTTACCCCTAGTCGTTACAGGATATGGAAGAAATTTATTTAATCAGCACTATCAATGCAAGAAAATTAGTGAGATTAAAGCCTTTGCAGATGGAGCTTATTTTCTTAATCCCAACATACGCACAATTTTAGATATTGGGGGACAAGATACTAAAGTTATTACTTTAAATGAAAATGGTAAAATGACTAAATTTGAAATGAATGATAAATGTTCGGCTGGAACAGGACGCTTTCTTGAAATAATGTCAATGGCTCTAGGTTATACCTTAGAAGAATTTTCTAAACTAAAAATTGATAATATTACCCCTTTGATTATTAATTCAATGTGTACAGTTTTTGCTGAATCTGAAGTTATCTCTACACTTGCAAAAGGTGCTAAACGTGAAGCAGTAGCTTCTGGATTAATGAGAAGTGTGGTAAAAAGATCTATTAGTATGATGAAAAAAGTTGGAATAAAGAACGAAATAATGTTTGCTGGTGGTGTTGCTTTTAATGAACAGCTGGTAAGGTTTCTAAACGATGAATTAAAAACTAAGGTATTTATAGCTGATGACCCCCAAATTGTTGGTGCCTTGGGAGCAGCATTAAATGCTGATGAATAAGTTTCTATTATTTTAGTAAACTTAGTGAAGATGTTTAGCCTTAGGAAATGGGACTAAAAAATCCTGAGCTTATAGAGAAGAATGATTTTTTTGAGATCAAACTATTCAGACCAGAAGTAGTAGCTCCCAGACATAAAAATGAAGTATCTGATGACTTAAACGAAGTCTTTAAAGTAGGTTCTGCTAACTATAACAAAGAAGAAGCATTAGAAAGGATGAATCTCTTTATAATAAAGTGGGGTAAT
>Ga0265294_10002785_pt1 | contig 22719 bp, 21 predicted proteins | sample MunlanPumphouse3_FD_192504 | JGI IMG/M metagenome (GOLD analysis project Ga0265294, IMG submission 192504) | Groundwater microbial communities from a municipal landfill in Southern Ontario, Canada - Pumphouse #3 | ecosystem: Environmental > Aquatic > Deep subsurface > Groundwater | place... | reverse complement strand
ATTTCACTGACGCGGATTGTTGGTTGACCGACATCAGTATAGATATATCCACTGACGGATCCGCACATACCTTGTGCTCTTTGTAAGTTGTTACCGACCATATCGATTTTCTTTAAGATATCAGCGCCTGATCCAATAAGGGTCGCGCCACGAACTGGTTCGGCGATTTTTCCATCGCGAATAATATAAGCTTCGCTAACCGAGAAATTGAATTCACCAGTTGCTGGGTTGACGCTACCGCCACCCATAGAAGCAGCATAGAGACCTAACTTTGTCGCGGCGATAATTTCATCATGTGTGGATTGACCAGCAGCGATGAAAGTGTTCGACATTCTTGACGTCGGTTCGTATTTATACGATTCGCGGCGACAGGCACCATTTGTCTTCATTCCCATTCTTCGACCATTAAAAGAGTCGATAAGGAAGGAAGTGCACACACCATCCTTGATAAGGACGTTTCTTTGTGTTTTATTGCCTTCATCATCGATGTTATTTGATCCCCAACCATTGATGATTGTGCCATCATCGATTGCGGTGACGAGCGGTGACGCGATTTGTTTGCCGAGACTTTCTGAAAAAACGGAAAGTTTCTTGGCGACAGCGGTGGCCTCAAGGGAATGGCCACAAGCTTCGTGAAAAACGACACCTCCAAAACCATTGCCGATGACGACTGGCATTTTGCCACTTGGACATTCGGCAGCCGTTAACATTTTGATTGCTAGTTCAGCGACGCGTTGAGCGGTTTCCTTCACGCTTATTTTATCAGTGAAGAATTCCATTCCTGCAGTAGCGCCGGGTCCCTCGAAACTTGTTTCGATTTTGCCGTTGTCGCTTGCAATCGCCATAAACATCATTCGACCGCGTTCTTTAAAATCATCAAAACGCTTGCCATCGGAATTATAAATTGTCACATCCTTGTGATTATTCATAAACGATGTTTGAATGCGGACGATACGTTTATCGTAAGATGCGATAACGTTATGCGCCTCCTTAAGTAAGGCGATTTTTTCTTCACGAGACACATCGCTCAATGGTCTTTGATAGCTATGAGAGTTTTTAACGCGCACTTTGGAAATTTTTTCGACAGTTACCTGTCTATTACCTTGGTAAGACTTGGCAAGTGATGAGGCTAATTTCATAAGCCCTTTACGTGAGAGGTCATTCGTATATCCATAAACGCTTTGCAGTTTATTTAAAAGGCGAATGCCGGCTCCATAGGTTGTGCTACTAAGAGCTGATTCGGTTTTGCCGTTTTCTAGCATCAAGTAAGACGAGTTGTTTTGTTCTAAGTATATTTCGGCGAAATCAGCACCAGTCGCGAGACCAGCATTTAAAACATCAATCGCCAAAGATTTTGCAATCATACTTTATCCTCCTTTAATTTCGTGGGAACAATTTTATCATTATTCCTTTGAATAATACACCCTAATACATATAAAAATGTATAATAATTATATGTTTAATCGCCAATTGTTACAAAAATTAGCAGAAAACTTTAATTCGAAGCGCCTAGCATTTAAAAAAGAAGATATCTCTTTTATCGCTGGAAAAGACACTTTCAAAGGCAAGATGCTGGGCTTTTTAACATGGGACTACTATCGTAGAGAAAAACTCATTAAAGAAGGCAATCTTATCTATGGCTATGCTTTTCGAACATGGACAAACGAAATAACCTTTACCAAGCCTTATCCTGTTTGGTTTCTATTTTCGCCCGCTCCAGAATTTTTAGAAAAACCAATGCTATATATGGAAATATTGACTTCATTACAAGCGATTGAACTTCCAAAACATGGCAATAATGAACTTCGAAAACTATTTACGATGCTCAACGCTGAACTCAGTGAGCCAAAATATTACTTGGTTCCTGAACCATATGCGCAAGGGCATCTTGTTTATTTATCGATGATGTATTTGAGACCTTCGCATAACAATAATTTTCGTTTAGGTGTTAACCCCTTGATTGTCGCTCCGACAATTTCTAAAGAAATTTTACTTTTACCCACCAAATACTGGACTGACGAGTTTAAAAAGATCTATTATGACCTTTAGTCTATTTTCGATTGAATATATTTGATTTGTTAATCAAGTAATGATAACATTACAAGGCAACTTTCTTTGGAACCGATAAGGTCCAAGGCGGAAGGAGAACTTATGAAGAAAGACATTCACCCAAAGTACAATCGCGTCACTGTCACTTGTGTCACATGCGGATCGACATTTGAAACAGGATCAACCTTAAAAGAAATTCGTGTTGATACTTGCTCAAACTGCCATTCCTACTACACCGGCAAGCAAAGATTTACTCAGGCTGATGGCCGCGTCGATACTTTCAATAAGAAATACGGCTTCAAAAACAAATAAAACAGGAAAGACCGCCGTATGGCGGTTTTTGTTTAATTTATGAAACAAAAGTTTTATATCACCACCCCCATCTATTATCCGAGCGCTAAAGCGCACATTGGCCACGCCTACACGACAGTTGTGGCTGATGTTTTTGCTCGTTATAAGAGAATGAGAGGTTTTGAGACATACTATTTAACTGGCACTGATGAACATGGCGAAAAAATTCAAACAAATGCCAAATTAGCAGGCAAGTCAGAACAGCAGTTCGTCGATGACATTGCAAACGATTTTAAAAAATTATGGAAAACCTTAGAAATCAGCAACGATGACTTTATTCGCACGACTGAAGAACGCCATACAAAGGTTGTCAAAAGCATTTTTTCGAAATTGTATGAACGAGGCGACATCTATCTTGGTAAATACGAGGGCTGGTATTGCACTCCTTGTGAATCATTTTGGACGGAGACGCAAGTTGGTCCAGAAAGACTATGTCCTGATTGTCATCGCGAAGTTCATACCGCTAGCGAAGATGCCTACTTTTTTAAAACTAAAAGGTATGTTGATCAATTACTCAAAGTAATGGATGAAAATCCAAAGTTTTTACTGCCAATTAATCGCAAAAACGAAATGATAAATACCTTTATTAAACCCGGTCTTGAAGATTTGTGCGTTTCACGCACATCGTTTAATTGGGGCATACCCACAAACGAAGATCCTCGCCATGTTGTCTATGTTTGGTTGGATGCGTTAAGTAATTATATTACGGCCCTTGGATATGATTCAGACAATACGGATTTATTCAATCGTTTTTGGGCTGACGAAAATAGCGAAATTATTCACATCATGGGTGCGGACATCTCGCGCTTTCACGCCATTTACTGGCCGATGTTTTTGATGGGACTGGGGCTCCGCGTTCCTGATCGCTTGTTTGTTCACGGGTTATTGATGATGAAAGACGGCAAAATGTCTAAGTCAAAGGGCAACGTTGTTTCGCCCTACCCACTTATTGAACGCTATGGAGTTGATGCGGTTCGTTACTACCTTGTTAGAGAGGTGGTGTTTGGAAGCGATGGACAATTTACCCCTGAACAGTTTGTCGAGAGAATTAATAATGACCTCGCTAATGATCTCGGCAATCTTCTAAATCGCACTTTGGCGATGATCAATAAATATTTCGATGGTGTTGTCCCTGCCTATCAAGGAGATGTTACGGCTTTCGATGCGCAACTGAGAACCCTCGCCGAACAGACAATCAAGAGTTATGAAGAAGATCTCGATGATTTGAAGATTACTGATGCTTTTACTAAAGTAAACACACTGGTGGCGCGCGCTAATAAATATATCGACGAGACCGCTCCTTGGGCTTTAAATAAAGACGAAAGTAAGCACAATGAGTTAGCTAGTGTCATGTCTCATCTTGCGAATGTTTTATATATCGCTGGAATGTTAATGAAACCTATTCTTGTTCATGCTTCAGAAAAACTATTTGACCAACTAGGTTTAAATTCTTTTCAAAGAGAATATCAAAACGTTTATAAGTTCGGATATGTTTCCAATCTTAAAACAAATAAGAGTGATCCTTTATTCCCGAGATTAGATGCGGCGATTGAAGTCCCGTTTATTCAAAACTTGATGAAATAGAGTCCCGCGAGGCTCTATTTTTATAAAATAATTATAGGGTGCACTTTTTCTTTTTTAGTAATTGTTTTGACCAAATGGTGACTATCGAAGCAAAATGTTTCTGCTTATTTAATTTGTTTACAATAAGGTTTCATTTTTCTTTTTAACTTTGTTATAATGCTCTACATGCGCACTAATAATATAAAAAATAAAATATTTCTTCTCCTCACTCTTGGAGCGCTTTTGCTCTCTTCTTGCAACAAGCCAACTGACTCATCCAGCATTGGTGATTCCGTCAGCGACACCTCATTGGTCACAAGCGGCGACACCGGCTTAGATACTTCTTCTGACACATCGACTGGCGCTTCGAGCGGAACGAGTACAAGCAGCACTGATCCGAACCCAAATAATTATTATAGTTCAATTAGTGATTCAGCTAGGGAAACAACGTTATTAAACGGCCTTAGAGCTTTAAATTCGAGCAAAAGGAAAAGTACCGTTGGTTATAGCTCAATGGGGACATCTCCATCCGGTCAATTTAAATATACTGACTACGATCCAAAATATACTGCTGTCGATGGAAAAGGACAAATATATGGCACAAGGCTGATAACTTTTTATTCAGGCAATAGTGCGACAAGCGGAATGAACCGCGAACACGTCTGGCCCAAATCCCATGGTGGAAGTACTATCGACAATGATATTCATATGCCACGACCGACATTAACTTCGGAAAACGGTAGCAGAGGCAACTCCTTCTACGTCGAAGGTATGAAAAGTAGCACCAACGGTTGGGATCCAGCCATGGAATCTTTTGGCGATGAAACTTATCGCGGCGATAGTGCGCGCATCATTTTTTATTGCGTCATTGCCGACCAACGATTATCGCTTTTGGATGTTAATTATCACGCAACATCAAACGCCAATCCAGACTATAAAATGGGAAAACTCAGCGATTTGCTCAGTTGGAACATTAGATACCCCGTCCTTCAAAGAGAAATGAATAGAAACGAAGGTGCTGAATACCTTCAAGGAAATAGAAACCCATTCATAGATTACCCAGACTACGCTTGCCGTATTTGGGGTAAAACTAACGCCGCAACCAAATCAATCTGCGGAATTGCGTAAATATAATATTTTATAAATAACTCGTTCTAAGACCACAATAAGTGGTCTTTATTTATATTCTTTGTAAGCTTGAACCGAGTTAATAATGCCTAATATCGAAGCGGCGATAATCACGACAAAGTAAACAAGTTTTAAATTTCCATAAACTTCTGATACTTGTTCATATGCAATTGGATATGACTCAAGGACAACGCACAATGTGAAAAATGAATAAGTAAAGATTGTAAGAAGATATCCTTCTCGCCTTTTGCCAATTATTAATAAAAGTAAAGTCACGATTGAAAAGACGGCAATAATAAATAACGATATGGTCATCAACGGGAAGAAGATAATGTAACTTACAAGCAGTCTTCGCACAAAGATGATACCAAATAATACGAAGTAACATGTTTGGACAGCGACGATTAAAATGTCGGAAATGAGTGGTCTTTTTAAGAAGATAACGAGCAACGCCGCAATTGAAAGAAATACCATAATTGAATAAAGAACATACATTAAGACAGGCGAGTAGACTAAAACATGGTCTTCAGGGAAGTTAACGGAAACAAGACATAAGCCCCAACTAACGATCATCAAAAGGGCGATCCAAATTCGTTTAAGTCGATGAATATTCTCGTTAACCATAATATCTTCCTCACATCACATTATAAATGATTGCTCACATAGACTTAAGATAAAATGGACTTGCATAAATGCAAAAACATCGAGAATACGTATATTATTTGTTCGATTATAATTGTTAATGTACATTATTTAATGTATATTTTTTATGGAGGTAACAATATGCCAATTGAAAGTATTATGATATGGATTTGGCTGGGAATTTTTGTCTTATCCGTTGTCATAGAAGCAATCGAGCCTGATCTCGTTTCGATTTGGTTTGCGGCAGGTGCTTTGCTTGCTATTATTCTCTCGATTATTCCCGGAGTTCCTTTTTGGGTCGAGATTATTGTCTTTTTAGTTGTGGCCTTTGCCCTTATTTTTGCAATTCGCCCCGTTGCTAAAAAGTATTTGTTTAAAAAAGAAATCAAATCAAATATCGAAGAAAAAATCGGAGAAAAATGCGTCGTCATTAAAGCCATCAACGAACTATCACATGGGGAAGTGAAACTTAATGGTGTAGTATGGACGGCCATTGCTAAAAATAAAGGCGATGTATTTGAAGAACAGTCGGTCGTGTCCATCATTGGCGTCGACGGAAACAAATTAATTGTCGAAAAAGCTCAAAACGGAAAGGAAGGTATTTAAATGAATCTCATCGTTTTAGCCGGTATGCCCATATGGGGCATAGTTGTCTTATGTATTGTTGGAGCCGTTCTTTTATTAATCCTCGTTAGTTGTATTAAAATCGTTCGCCAAACCGATAAATATGTCATTGAAAGATTAGGCGGATTTTTAACAGCTTGGGGGGTTGGCCTCCATATTCTTATTCCCTTTATTGATCGTATTGCTCAACGCGTAACCATGAAAGAACAGGTTAAGGATTTCGATCCCCAACCAGTCATCACCAAAGATAACGTTACGATGCAAATCGACACTGTCGTTTTCTTTCAGGTAACCGATCCCAAGTTATATGCTTACGGAGTAATCAACCCAATTTCAGCGATCGAAAATCTCTCTGCGACGACCCTTCGTAACATTATTGGTGATTTAGATCTTGACGAAACACTAACCTCAAGAGATATTATCAACGCAAAAATGCGTAGCATCCTTGATGAAGCCACTGATCCCTGGGGCATTAAAGTTAACCGCGTCGAAGTTAAAAACATTCTTCCTCCGAAAGATATTCGTGACGCGATGGAAAGACAAATGCGCGCCGAGCGTGAGCGTCGTGAAAAAATTCTATTGGCCGAAGGTCAAAAACGTTCAGCGATTCTCGTTGCTGAAGGTGATAAAGAATCCGTTATTCTCAACGCTGAAGCCCAAAAACAATCCGCTATTCGCCACGCTGAAGGTGAAGCTCAAGCTATTTTGGAAGTGCGGAAAGCCGAAGCTGAAGGTATTCTTTTGATTCGCGAGGCTGAAGCGAAAGGTTTAGAGATGTTAAAGGCCGCCAAACCCGATAGTGCCGTCTTGACACTAAAGTCATACGAGACTCTCGCCAAAGTTGCTGACGGTCAGGCAACAAAGATTATCGTTCCTAGCGAACTGCAAAACGTTGCTTCTTTAGCGACTTCAATTGCCGAAATAGTTAAAAAGTAATACTTGTCACACCAGCGCCTTTGTGAAATTTATTTCACACCCTTAGGGGTTTAAAGGCGCTTTTCTTATGCTTTTATTACGTGTGCAAAATAACAATTTAAAGACAAAGAAATGTCCAGTATGATAAAAGAAGAAGTTATATAACGAAAAAGGAAATTATTATGAAAAGAGGATTACTTTCTATACGGCGCGTCTTTACAATTTTTCTATCTTCACTTGTTTTAATATCTTGTGGAGGCGAATCTCTTGGCAATTATGACATTCTCAAGTTTGAAGGCGAAGCGAGTGGAGAAGAAATTCCCATCGCGACTTATGAACAAATGGATGTTGTCTTTGCTTATAAAGTCGCCAATAGCTCACGCACCGAAGCTGAACTTTATGTTGCTTTAGATTACTCTTTAAGTGTGCAAGGCCGTCATTCTCTCAAACGAGTGGATAATTATTGTCTGTTCTTCCTTGAATCTGGTGAAGGCGCTTTTCAATCTGTCGATGGGACATTTGAATATAAAGCCTCTTTAAATGTCGAAGATGGCACAGCATCGTCACTTAGCGAAGTTACTGCCTCGGCCGGAACGGCTACAGTCCAAGACACAACTTTTGTCGAAGGTTTTTTAGACGCTGCCGCTGAAGGAATTAAAGATTATGTAGACTCATATCGCGAACAGCAAAGTCGCGATGAAGAATGGTTAGTGGAGCGGCTCGAATCTTTAGGATATGTCTTAAATTCAAATTATGATCGTGATTCTTTGGACTATATGGAAAACAAAATTTTTGAAGACCATGGCATAAACGTCAGCGTCAAAAAAAGATACGTTGGCTATATTAACCAAGTCGAAAGATTTGTCGAAATCATCATCTTTGGCAGTAATGAAGAATGTGCTCGTTATTTTTACAAGGTTTGGGCCCCGGGGCAAAACAAAGAATATAATTATCACGCTCATAACCGCGAAATATACTTCTTTACGTCATCTTATGAGACTATTCAACAAACATATCCATCACACAATAATCAACCGTAGTTAAGGTAATAAGCAAACAAAAAGGCGCATGAAGCGCCTTTTTAATACAATTGTCAATTAAGCCTTATGCGTTTCTTCGCTTTTTTCGCTTGGCTCAACTGGGGGAAGTTCATCCTTGGGCTCAGCTTTTTTCTTTTCGGCCTTGGAAGATTCTTTCGCTGGTTCGGCCTTAGGAGCTGGTTCTGGTTTAGCAGCGGGAGCCGGGTGAACAGGTTTAACCCATTCTGGGACTTCGAGCTTGACTAACCGAGCTTCATCTCTGAGGGCAAAGGTAAATAAAACGACCGGCGCCATAGCAAGAAAAGCCATGCCAATCGAGATGTAACTTCCAAACGGAAGACCGCTGGAGAGACGAACAGAAATGACGATTGAGAAAATGAGATTAGTTAATAAACTGGCGACTACTCCGCCAAGAGCCACTAAAGTTACAATATTATGAACTGGTGTAAAATCAGCTTTTTTACTGTAAGCCATCATGGTTAGCGACCCAGCTAGAGCAAGAAGTGGGCAGATGGTTGTTAGTAAAATCACCAACCCAACCGTGTCAGTGAAGCAAAGACGGGCTAACTGATAGGAAAGAATGCTTGCTGAGACAACACCAATCATGTTGCCAACATAGATTATTTTTCGGCTTTCTTTTTTCAGACCATATGGAACGAGAAATAAAGCGATAATAATCGGCAAGAAGAAAATGGCAATGTTAAGCGTAATCGCTGGAGCGATACCAGCAGAAAGTGCAAAGATTATGTTATAGACAAACGATAATCCTAAAACACCCATGCCGATGATGGAAACGAGCGATAAGAGTTTATGATTTTTCATGTTTTATCTCCTTTTATTAATTCAATAATAGCAATGATTAATTATTTATTAAATAAAAAACCGTGAACAAAATGAGAAATTTGTAACTCTAGCTCACTTGATTAATTTTTGATGAGGTGATAAATTAATTTTGGTTAGTAATCACTAACTCCCCCAATAAACGTTTTTAACATATTGAGGAAGGGTTGGTGAATTTTTTATAGGATAATACAAACGTTTATTGTTCAATGCTCAATTGTATTTGAAAGGAGTTAACATTTGTTAATATCAAAATTATGAAAAAGAAACTAAGTATATCTCTCTTATTGTTTGCATCCTTGATAATCGCTAGTTGCGGAAATACTAATCCCTCATCCGGAACGGATAGCGCCAGCGATCCTATTTCAAGCAGCGATTCAACTGACGTAGGACTAAATGTCGATATTTCTTCTATTCGTGATATGGAAGTCGGCGTTGAAGTTCGTGTTCAAGGTGTTGTTGCCAATTTAAACTACACCGGCCAAAGTACACCATATGTTACTGGTTTTTGGCTCGCTGATGTGACTGGATCAATTTATGTTTATGATGAAGCAGTCGCGCAGACACTTGAAAAAGGTAATACTGTCACAATGTATGGCACAAAAGCCTATTATATTCCCGATACTGATACAGGCTCGGCTGCGGCAACTGGCTATATTGGCATGCAACAATTAATTAATCCTGATGTTGTCAGCGTTAATTATACCGTTAGTCCAATTCCCGAGACAGCAATTAGTGAGCTTACGATCGCTGAAATTACAGAAATTCCATTAACGACTGATATAACTGGCAATATTTATCGTGTTCAGGGACGCTATCACCGTCACGACAATATTTCCTTTGTTAATTATTCGGTTGTTGACTTAAATCGTGTTGATAGTCTTCTAGCTTATACGCAATGTAATGGAAAAGATTATTATTGGACTGATTCCTATGATGGCAAAACAATCGAAATGATTATTATCGTTAGCCTTGGCAAGCCAGGCGTTGGCATGTGGCGAATGAATCCAGTTTCTTTTATTGAAGAAATAAGTGTCACAGCCTTACAAGAAGCTGAATATGGCGCCCAAAGAGCGATTAACGAAATTGCCGACTTCTATGAAGTGGAAACAACCAAAGAAGTCACCATTGAAGATGAATTACTTAGTGGTTTGACAAGGTCATATTCCTCTGATTCCGCAAAAGTGAGTATTTCCCAAAGCAATGGTAAAAACGTTCTCGTCTTTCATGCCGATGAATTAGGCGTTTTCGAACTTACAGCGACCGCTACCTTTAGTGGACAAACAGCAACGGCAAGTAAAACCATTTCAATTCGTGAACCAAATGAGTTTGATGCTATTTCAATTAGCGAGGCCAAAGCGCAACCAGATGGTACGACCGTTACCGTGCAGGCGATTGTCGCCCGCGTCACTTATAAAGGCTCGATGGCCAAACAAGGCATGTTCCTAATTGATACATCAGGAACCATCTTTGTTTATAATGGGGCCGCCACACAAGCTAATTTAGCTAATGTTGAAAACGGCAACAAAGTTGTCGTTACGGGTACGATTGTTCATTATATAAAACCAGATCTTGTTGATGTTGCTGCCAGTCAAAATTTTGAAGGTAATCTCCAAATTAGCGATGTCACAGTCGATAATCTTGATACAAACGTTTATCAATTACCGACCGATCCTATTTTAGATGGAACGGTGGAAGGCGTTCTTGCCACCCCTCCTTCGACCAATATCTCATCGAACATCTATAAGATGACAGTATCGGTCTCGAAAGTAGCAGCCCAGTATTATACAAATTACTATCTTGATTCGCTCAGCTCTTCACAACAATTACTTCTGTACTCACAAAATAACGGTCGAGACTATGAATGGTTAGAACCTTATTTGGGTCTTGAAATCGATATTTATGTTGGTATTCAAGAATTGAATGTTAGATCAAGTGGCTCGGTTTGGCGGATGTGTGCGATAGCGGTGGTCGAAACAGACTAAAGACTAATTAGATTTTCTAAAGCGTCCTATAAAAGGGCGCTTTTCTTTTCGCTATTAAAGCGAACAATAAGGTATAATGATTCTCGTATGAAGGGCCAAATTATCACTGCAAAATGTATCGACTTATCCTTTGAGGGTAAAGGTGTCGCTAAATTCGAAAAAGGCGTCGTCTTTGTCGATGGTCTTTTTCCGGGCGAAGAAGCCGAAATAGAAATCACCTATACGAGAGCAGGATCGTTCTTTGGAAAGATAAAGAAATTACTTACTCTATCTAAAGATAGAATTCAGCCTAGGTGTCCGGTTTGCACTTCGTGTGGAGGCTGTCAATTTCAGCAGTTAAATTATCAGGCGCAGCTATCTTTTAAAAAGAACAAAGTTAAAAACGCTTTTTTAAGAACAGCAAAGATGGATGTTATCGTTAATGACGTTATCAAAATGGAAGATCCATATTTTTATCGCAATAAAATTCAAATGCCGGTTGGTAAGGATCGATTCGGTAAGATTATCACCGGTTTTTATAAAGCTAATAGTCACGATATTGTTCCAATTGAAAAATGCTATATTGAAGATGAGAGGTCAGCACCGATTCTTAAAACGATTCGCGAACTGATGAAAGAAATACGCATCGAACCATACGATGAAGATAAACGAACAGGTGTTATTCGCCACATATTGATACGCACGAGTTTTTATAAAAAGCAAATAATGGTTGTGATAGTCACTAACGTTAATAGCTTCCCAGGACAAAGAAACTTCGTTATTGCTTTAACTAGCAAGCATCCAGAGATAACAACAATTGTTCAGAACATTAATAAACGTGACACGAATGTTATTCTTGGAAACTACGAGAATATTTTATATGGTAAAGGTTTTATTGAGGATTCATTACTAGGTATTAACTATCAAATATCATCAAAATCCTTTTATCAAATCAACCCTCGTCAAACGGAAAAACTATATACGACAGCCATTAAAGCCGCTAACCTTTCTAAAGAAGACGTTGTTTTTGATGCCTATACTGGCATCGGAACAATTGCTATCTTAGCTGCAAAACATGCAAAGCATGTGATTGGTGTCGAAATCGTCAATCAAGCCACTCGTGATGCAATTAGAAACGCGAAGCATAATGGGATTAACAATGTTGAATTTCATGCGAATGATGTTGCTGATTACATGGATTTAATAGCGCATAATAAGCAATCGATTGATGTTTTGTTTATGGATCCACCTCGCAAAGGTGCGGATGAACGGTTTTTAAAAAGCGTCTTAAGCCTTAAGCCTAAAAAGATTGTCTATATTTCTTGCGAACCAGAAACACTGGCCAGAGATGTTAAGATACTATCATCAACTTATAAGATAGAAACCATTCAGCCGGTTGATATGTTTCCTCAGACACATCACGTAGAGACACTAGTGTCATTGGTTTTGAAAACACATAATTAATGATTTTTAGCCAGATTATGGCTTTTTTCTAATCGAAACATATGCGGATTTTTAATGTTCTTTGTCTATTCAAACACGCCGAAAAGGGTTGTGACTGCAAACGTATTTACGCAAATCTATTATTTCGACCTCCATAAGTTAGTTTGCGCGACTTTATTAACTAATAAAAGTTTATTAACAAATCCTCAGGATGAAATCTGATTAAAAATCATGTATATTATTCGGTATGGAAAACGTAATTAGCATATATTGTGATGAAAGCCATCCTAATCAAAATGATGGGCAAGATTTCATGGTTCTTGGCGCAATTATTATTGAAAGAAAATTCTATAAAAATGTGCTAAGAACAATTCAAAATATCAAACGTTCTAATAATTTGACGTTGGACTATGAATTTAAATGGCAAAGAGTTTCAGAAAAGTATTTTAATGCATATAAAGAATTAATTGATGCCATTGCAAATGATGACAACATAAAAATAAAAATCAATTTAGCTTTTGGAAAAAAACTTTTGGTATTTGATGAAAACTCAACATATGACCAGTGGTATCACAAGATGTATTATCATATGTTTAAGAATTTTATTAATTATCATAAGACGCTTTGCGATAACCAAAATTTTGAGTTATTGATTGACAAAAAAGACACACATTCTTCTATGAATTATAAGAAGGTTGCAACAAATCTCAACTTACATTTCAGAAAATCAAAAGCCAAACACTCATTTTTAAGTCAAGAATGTGATTCTAGAGAGTTTGTATTGATCCAAGCGATCGATGTCATTCTTGGCGCTGTTTCGTTCTTTCAAAGGAAAAACTTTGTGAATAAGCCGAAAACAAATCTTATGAAATATATACAAATTAAATTATCGATTTCTTTTGATATAATCACTCCAAAGAACAGTGATAAGGTGTCTTTTTATATTTGGCATCCTAAAATAAAGGATTAATATGGATAGTTGTAGTATCGAACTTCCGTTTTCGCCAAATAGGCTTCCTAACGAAACAAATAATGATAGATTAGAGAGAGTTTTTAAAGAATTTGATGTTTTAATCAATAATCTTTTAGCAATTAAAGCAGATGGTAAAAAAATAGTAATCCCTAACTATGGGGTTCCAAATATTAATAGGGCGTTTTTTGATCATATCATTCAATATAATTTTGCTACTGGGAGATTTAATAACGCCAGGTTGATGGCGTGCTGCTTTCTGCCCTTAGTATTTGAACATTGTTACGTTTCATTATGTCAATCGCTTCATAATAGGGTCTCTCATAACAACGTAAAAAGAAAAACACTGTATTGTGAAGGCAAGCGATGCGCAATTATTTTTATAGAAAGAGCGAACTCAATAATTTTGGTCACCATTTACCATATTTCTAAAAAAGAAGAACATAAATATTTAAGAACAAAAAAAGCCATACCATAGATATAGCCTTTTTCAATATTCATTCTACAAAATAGATGAATGCCCAAATTAATGGGGCGAACTTAATCGCACTATTATTTTACAATATCAAACTATAATGTAAATATTTTTTTGAACATAGTGGAAAAATTTAGTAATGAATTCACAATCTGCGCTCCTAATTTTTTAACTAATTCGTCAATATAGTATATGTCATAGTAACGTTCTATATAGCTAACTGGCGATAAGACGCTTAGCTTTTCTTTTACTCAATCATAATTGCAATAATCAATGTACTTCTCTATTTGATATAATCATATATTAACAGCGTCGCGATATTTGGTGGTTTACCAATTATAGAGGCGCGTTATTTAACTAGTCTTAATGGCTGTGCTAGTTATGCTAACCTATGCGTCTACCCAAACTGAAACAATCGTCGGTTTGATTCTAAAATATATAAAAGCAAGATTTTTGCTGTCCTCCCTTTTTAATTTAAAAGGCTGGGTAATTGAAGTGAACCCCATTTAGTTCACAGAAAAAGAAAAAGCCTCTTGCTATATAATCTTTGAAGTGAGACCCAAATGTTAGACCAACTAACAGGAGGGTCTTTTTTCTATGAAGTTTACAAAAGAATTTAAATTAGAGTGTGTAAGAAAGTATAAAGACGGTATACCGATAGATTATCCAGGTGATTGCAAACGCGATACATTTTACAAATCTGTTTTAAATTGGGTAGGAATGTTTGATGCGTTAGGTGAAGTCGGGCTAGAACATAGAGTACAAAAACGAACATGGGTCGATAAGTTTGGAATGATTCAATTAGTTTTGGAAGGACGGTCGATTAGAAGTGTAGCTTTAGCCAATGGCATTCAAGGGAATTTACTTTCAAAATGGTACAAAATCTATCAACGTTCAGGTGTGGATGGGTTAAAATTAGACCATCGAGGGAGACCACCTAAAATGGCAAAGAAACCAAAACCACCCAATCAACCAAAAACCCAGACTGAATTAGAACGAGAAAATGAAGAGCTACATGCGGAGGTAGAATATCTAAAAAAACTAAGTGCCTTAGTTCAAATAAGGAAGGACCGACAACCGAAGAAAAAGTAGCGGTTATCGTCGAATTAAGGCAGTATTTCCCATTAAAAGTTCTTCTAAAAATCTCTCGAGTACCAAAAGCAACGTTCTTCTATACCATTAAAAAAGTGAATAAAGATGGGAAAAACGAAGAAATCATCAAGCAAATCGTTGAAATATACCGTCAAAACAAAGGTAGATACGGTTATCGAAGGATTCAATTGGAACTAGCGAATCGTGGCTATCCAGTGAATCATAAGAAGATTAAACGAATTATGAATTCACTAGGTATCCATGGGATGACTCCTCGAGGGAAATATAAATCCTATAAAGGGGATCAACATGGAACATGTGAAAATCTGCTTCTTCAAAAAGTTGTGGATGAAATCAACCACAAGACCATTTACGAACGAGACTTTATGACCAAGGCATGCAATCAAAAGTGGACAACGGATGTCTCTGAATTCCATATAGCAGCAGGAAAACTTTATTTATCACCAATTCTCGATATGCATAATCGTGAGATTGTATCCTACAATCAATCAAGAAATCCAAATTACTACCAAACCAGAGATATGTTAAGAAAAGCGATGGATAAGTATGACAACCTTGAAGGATTAATCTTCCATAGTGATCAAGGATGGCAATATCAAATGTCTCATTATCATAAGGAACTTGAGCATCGGGGGATACGACAATCGATGTCAAGAAAAGGCAATTGTTTGGACAATTCACCGATGGAAAACTTCTTTGGCGTGATGAAAAATGAAATGTTCTATGGTCATGAACACGAATTTCAAACCCTAGAACAATTAGAACAAGCTATTCACGAATACATCAAATATTACAACTTAGAACGTATAATGGTAAAAACAAAAGGACTGTCGCCATATATGTATAGACAACAGTCCTCGATTCAAATAGTATGTTAATCAACGAGTCTAACAAACAGGTCTCATCTCACTTGGCAGGAGGTTTTTTATTATGGCTAGCAAAGGTCAAAAATTTAAGAAGTTGGATCCCGAAGCAAAGAAAGAAATACTTAAAAAGTATTTTGATGGAGATGTGGGGCCCACCTCATTGGGTGAGATGTACGACGTGTCGGTGGGAACGGTCAAAAATTTGATTCGAAAGACCAAAAAGGGTGCGGACGTAACCATTGACCACAGGAAGGGCGGCAGCGGAAGGCCAAAGACCAAGAGCCTGACGTTAGAAGATTATAAGGAGAGATACGAAATCCTAAAAAAATACCGGGCCTTCTTGGAAGCTCGACAAGGGAAAAAGTAATCTTTATCGGCTTGCATATCAACACCTATAAACTCTCCAATCTCTGTGCGGCTTTAAACATATCGAGAAGAACTTATTACAAGTATCGGAATAAAGATGATCCCGATTATTATAATTACATTCTAATTAAGGAAATCTTTGATGAGTCAAAAGGCACGTATGGATATCGGAGAATCCAGGAAGGCCTTAAGCAGAAATACGGTGTCAAATACAATCACAAAAAGCTTCAGCGGATCATGAAAAAATATGGTCTAAAACCCGAATATATCAAACGCATAAGACCGAACATGGCCTATAAGCGAATCGAGGAAAACATTCAACCCAATCTCGTTAAAAGACGATTTGAAACCAAAGGTTTAAATCAAATATGGTGTATGGACATAACCTATTTGAAGTGGGGAAACAAACGGGCGTATCTATCGACAATCATCGATTTATATGACCGTCACGTCGTAGCGTACAAAATATCAAAATTTAACAGCATCAATGTCGTTATTGATACGTTGAACGAGGCCATTCAAAAAGATAAAGATGTATCGAATCTCATCATTCACAGTGACCAGGGATTCCAATATACATCTTTCGAGTACAAAGCCGTGTGTGAGTCAAATGGTATTCTTATTTCAATGAGCAGAAAGGGAACACCTATTGACGACTCCCCGATGGAGAGCTGGCACGGAATCCTCAAGAAGGAAACTTTATACAACAACAATATTACATCATTGGATCATTACATCAAACTTGTTGAGGAATGGATCGCCTTCTACAATTCAAGCCGAATAAAAAACAGAGACCTTCAATGATCCCTGTTTTGCGGCCTTTTTAATGAAGTGGCCAATTTGGGGGTCACTTCATAATATCAAGTTTTTCCTTTTCAATGAATTTGTGTGCTATGCACATTTAAGTGTATAATTATGACAATTGGAGTTGAACTCATATGAATGTTCTAATTAGCGGAGCTTCCGGCGGAATCGGAAGCGCGATCAGTAAAAGATTTATTGAAAATGGTTTTACTGTATATTCGATAGATTTAGCGGATGCAGATTTAGGCAATAACTTTGTTAATCATCGTGTTGATGTTACCAATGTCAAAGCATTACTTAAATTGAAAAAGGAATTAATAGGAATTAAATTTTCTCATATCATCACATTGGCAGGGCGAGCTCTTAAAAACGAATGGAAGGATTTTTCTGACAGCGAATATCGCACAATTTACAAATCCATTGAATTAAATTTAATCGGACACTTAAATGTCATCAGAACATTTGCTGATCAATTGGACGCAAAAAGTAATCCGTCAATAGTTCTCGTAAGTTCTATTAACGCCTATGGCGGTTTCGGCTTGCCTATTTACAGTTCTGCAAAGGCGGGATTGATTGGTTTTATGAACTCTTCAAAGGAAGAGTATGCCAAGAAAGGCATAAGAATAAATGTTATTGCCCCGGGCACAATTGTGACTCCTTCCACCAAAAAAGAGCCAAAAGATTTTGAAGAATTATTAAGAGCGACAAAGACTGGCCGATTTGCCACAAAAGAAGAAGTTGCCGATTTAGCGTATTTGATATGCGAAGAATCATCTATCACCGGCAAAGTTAAAATAATCGACGAAGGACAGCTGGAGAAAAAGAATGGTTCTTATTAGTATTTCTCAAATCCAAAATTTCTTTAACGACATAATTATGAATGTTATTACTTCTTTAATTTGCACCGGCATCGGCTTTCTTTTCGGCATTTGTTTTTCCAGATTGCAAGCCCGTTTATATAGAAGAAACATTCAGAAAATTACCCGTTTTAACGTCAACAACAAAAATGAGTCACTGCGCGTTGACGCGTATTATGCTAACAGCGGGAAAAAAGATGCTGGAGAATCGGTAAACCTCGGTTATCCTTTTGAATATATGGCCATCGCCATGCTTGAGACACAACTATTAGCCTTAAACAAATGTTTAGAATTGCGTTCTGGCCCCGCCCCCGCTACAAAAATTGAAGTTGAAGGATTATCCAAGGATTCTGACTTAATTATATTAGGCGGCCCATTTCATAACTTGCTGACGGGTTATATATTCGGATTAAAAAAAGAATATCATAATGTCCCCTTCTATTTTGATGATTTATCGGTTGATGTTAATGGTCAGATTCGTGGTGATGAAGCCACACTAGTCTTCGATAACGGAGAACCCTTTAAATTTGAAGAAAACTGTTTTATTCCCTTGAAAGATGTGGATAACAAATTTTATCATACTGACTATGCTCTTATTCTGAATGTTAGAAACCCATTCAATCCCAAAAAGAGAATTATATCTTTCATCGGCTGTCGTTCGATTGGCGTTTACGGCGCGGCTATGTATTTCAATAAATACAGCAATGAGATAAAAAAGAATATCAAATATGATCAGTACGCAATAATCATTAGAGTTAATGGCGAACAAGATAATATCGTTGGTGAACCAAGGTTTTTAAAGTCGGTTGAATTAAATAGTATTGATTTAGGAAATATCACCTCTAAATACATTAAAGATCTGAAGATAATAAGCGTTTCTTGTAACTATAAAAAACAAAAAATCGAGTAAACCCTGCTTTTATAAAAGGGTTTGTTTTGTTATACGATAAAAAAACTTTCTGGTTTCAAAGTAGTTATTGGGTACATGCTTTAGAACAATAGCGTGATTGACCAATAATAAATTGATAAAATGAAAATACTGTTTATGAACCCTAGATTAAGAAAAACGCCTGGTAGAACATATTATGAATCTTCAATAGAGGATTTTGTGTCATGCAAATATCCTCAAGAAATTATTGAGTTTTTGATTGAAAGCGATGAATATTCTGATGATTATGAATTGCGTTTTCAAAAAAACGCTTGGTCAAATCAAATCCGTATATTACAGAGATATCTAAAAGATAAAAAAGGCTATATCATCTTTGAATATGTTTTGTCTCGAGTAAACATGAGAATAGACGTCGTCCTTTTAATGGATGGCGTTGTCTATTCATTAGAATTTAAGAATAACGAAACATCATTCTTGGATGGCGACATCGATCAGGCCGATGGTTACGGATACGCCTTAAAAAACTTCTATGAAATTAATAGAGATAAATTTGTTGTTCCAATTCTTATTGCCACCAAAGCCCCTGACAGCGAATGTTCTGAAGGGGCTGACTTAGGAATTGACAAGCTATTTTCTTTGTTCAAAGCCAACACAGACAAGATGGAACAGTATATTGATTTAATAAGAAGCAAATATGGCTCCGAGGTAATTTATACTGAAGAAGACTTTGATAATTGGATCAGGTCACCGTTTAAACCAAACCCGACCATTATTCAAAGCGCCAAATCCATCTATATGAATAATCAAGTTGATGAGTTCTTTAAATTTGATGCTGGCGAAGAAAATTTAAAAATCACCGAATTAACTGTCGAATCAATCGTGAAAGAAGCAAAAGAGAATAAGAAGAAAATTATTTGTTTTGTTTCTGGGGTTCCTGGTGCAGGAAAAACTCTCGTTGGATTAGATCTAGCCGGAAAAACTAGAAACGATAAAAGCAGCAAGCTCCCAGAAGCTGTGTTTTTCAGCGGGAATGGCCCGTTGATAAACGTTCTTACTGAAGCTCTTGGCAGAGACGCCTTTAAAAACAATCCTCAAAGATATCCAAATAAATATCGAGCAGTTAATGATGTAAAAGTTTTTATTCAAGATTTGCACGCTTTTAAGCAAGAAATTATCTCCACTAAAAAGAAAACCATTGATGAGAATGTATTAATATTTGATGAAGCGCAAAGAGTATGGAACGAAGAACAGCTTGAGAGATGGTTTACTAAGAAAGGCGTGGACAAATCATACTTTGGATTATCTGAAGCGGATTTGTTATTAAGTATATTTAATGAAAAAGATTGGGGAGTAATTGTCGCCCTTGTTGGATTGGGTCAGGACATTCATACAGGCGAGAATGGACTCGGTGTATGGTTTAAGTCATTATTAGAAAAGCACAAAGAATGGGATGTTAGATTGTCTAAAGAAATCTTTAATCAAAGTGCTGATAATTTGGTGGAATACGCCGATTCATTGATGAATTGTCCAAGAGTAAAAGAATGCCCTGGTTTATATTTGAAAACATGCATCAGAACCCCTAGAGCCAAGAATCTCTCTGAATTTTCGGAAGCGCTATTGCATAATGAACCAGAGAAAGCTAAACAAGCTTTAGCAAAATTTGATAATTACCCTATTTGTATTACTAGAGATTTGTGGCGAGCTGAGCAATTTGTTTCTATCAACTCTTCTAGGAAAGAGAGATTTGGGAAACTATGTAGCAGCAACAGCAAAATATTAGGAAGGTATAGTCGCGCCTTTGATAATATCGATAATTGGCACTTTGCAAATTGGATGCTCGATGAATCCGGAAGAGATTCTTCTAATTCTTTAGTTTTTGCAGCATCAGAGTTTAATATTCAAGGTTTAGAAATTGATTGGTCCTTACTAGGATGGGATATGGATATGTATTATTCAAACAGGGAGTGGCATCAACAAAAAATGTTAACCCCGAAAAGATTTGTAGAAAGCACTAAGATTCAAAAAAAGCATATTTTGAATTCTTATCGCGTCCTTTTAACTAGAGCGAGAAAAGGAATAGTTATTTATGTTCCTAAACCCAATGATTATGAAGACAGTTATGGCGTTAAAAAATTCTTTGATTCAACATATGAATATTTGAAATCTTGCGGAATAAAAGATATCGGCGAAGTAGACAACGCATTTACCAGAATTGTCAATGCGGTGAAATTGCCATTTTAGCGAAGACGTTTCTTATCCTGATACATCAAGTCATCCAACTGATTAAGGAATTTTTCCATTGTCGTTTCTTTGTCGCGAGTGTAAATTTTTGCACCGAGACTTGCGTGCATTTTAAACGGATAAGATTTGCTATCGTTAATTCGCGTTATGTTTGTTCTAATATCAAATATTACCTCTTCTAATTGTTCTTCGTTTTTCGCATTTATTATTAAGACAAACTCATCGCCACCATATCGGGCGACAATATCGTTCTTACCGACCGATTTTTGTAAAGCATTTGCGAAATCGATCAAAGCCCGATCTCCCATTAAATGTCCATAGGTGTCATTTACAGATTTGTAGTTATCAATATCGAGCATAATACCGGCAAAAACATTGCTAGATTCACTCATCTTTTTGCGAAGACATTCCTCTAAATGGCGGCGGTTGAAAACGCCAGTTAAATAATCCACTCTCATCGAGTCATTTTGAATGCTATTAAAGACGAGCATGAACGCTAGCGTCATCGTTGGAAGAACAACCGAATAACCATATGAGACAAAGGAAAGAATTGTGCCAATGATTGGCGCTAGTGGAAAAAAGACAAAGGCATTATATTTGCGCTGATCAATTTTGTCGCGATATGAAGTTGTAACAAAGAATGCGACAAAAAGTGGTATTACAGTCCATAAAACCGAAACTGCATAAAATGGCCCGCGGCTATAAAGGTTGTTAGCATCAATTGCATAATAGAAGCCATAGAATAGATTGAGAACCACGAGTGATAAGTGCGCCAAAAAGAAGATAACGATTGGCCAAATAACCTTTTTAAGAAATGAGGCATTTCCATGAATTTGGAAGGCCACATAGAAGACCCACAAAATCGGAACAACTGGGTTTAAAGTATATAAAAGGAAATTACCAGCGACATTAAGAAAGGGAATGCTGGCGTTCGTGGCGCCATCCATTCGACCCAAAGTATCGACAAATAATAAGATAATCCCGGCAATGATTATGTATTTATAGATGTTGCATGAAATCATGCCGCCTTTACAACTTTTGAGATTAGCAAAAAGGATGACGAGAAGAATCGCCACACAGACACTATTGATAATCAGGTTGCCGATGAAGTCCATTTTGCTATTTCTATAATCATAACATGATTCTGGTATGGTTTTTAAAGAGGATTTTGTCGATAGCATTTTAATGTCAAAAAACGATTTCGTTTTGAAGAATATGGTTTCACGTCAAAAGATGCAGTAAAGTAAAGGTATAATAACTCATATGGATAAGAAAAATCTTTTTACTAAGGAGCTTATTGCTCCTTGCGGAATGAATTGCGGATTATGCGTATCCTTTCAATTTGGAAAGCACGACCTAAATAAATTAGGTTTCAATCGCCGCTATTGCCCTGGCTGCCGTCCGCGTGGCAAGAACTGTTTGTTCATGTCTAAGAGCTGTGAATTACTAAAAAATGGAAGTGTTCAATTTTGTTTTGAGTGTCCTTCTTTTCCCTGCTTAAGATTGAAGCAATTAGATAAGCGCTACACCACAAAATATGGCATGAGTATGATTGATAATCTACGCTCAATAAAAGTTA
>Ga0265294_10002783_pt1 | contig 22735 bp, 27 predicted proteins | sample MunlanPumphouse3_FD_192504 | JGI IMG/M metagenome (GOLD analysis project Ga0265294, IMG submission 192504) | Groundwater microbial communities from a municipal landfill in Southern Ontario, Canada - Pumphouse #3 | ecosystem: Environmental > Aquatic > Deep subsurface > Groundwater | place... | reverse complement strand
CAGACTCAAACTCTAAGTAGGCTTTTGCAGCAGCTATAAGGTTTCCCATGCAGTATTTTGGCTTTCGTTTATCATTTCAAACACCTCTTTACTCGTCATACCCCTGCATAATCAATAATCCAATATCTCTATCAACATTACCGCTTGAGGCAACCTCAGCAGACATAATGCCGTTAACAGACATGCAGGTAAATCCTGCAGTCGTTTCAAATTGCAATAGATCACCGTAAGGACTTACCTGCTGTATCACTTTTAATCCTTCCTGAAGACTTCTTCTTTAATACTGTTTGCTTCTTTGGTGTTTCCCTTAACAATCTGCTCATAATAACCTGTGAGTGACAGGCTAAAAATTTTCTCATCCATCATTGCCATTGTTTATACCACCGTCTTAATTTCTATACTCTACCTACAACTTAATACTATTTAACAGTTATGCTATACAAAGTAATTTAATCCGTTTCCCACATCTCACACAGTAAGCACAAGTGCCTCTATAGTTCCTAAAAACGTCAATACGCCTGTTAAAGCGTGTGAGTGTAAATTCAGTACACCCACAATTACATACAATAGGTTTATGCTCTGCCTTCACACAATCGCCTCAATAAACCAACTTCTGAAATACTCCCTGTGTTTTCTGTAAAACGCTATCCATTCCGGTTCTGTGATTATTGTATTTGTTGTTTTCTTATCGTTCCGGTTTACCCTTCCATACTGCTGCATTACCTCATTAGCAGCTTCTACATACTCCCATTCTTTACCCTGATACTTCCATTTTGCACGGGTTAAGTGATCTGTAGGATTCTGCCGCTTAACATATGTAATTACATTATTTAGTATGTCCAGTTCAGGTAAATCAATACCTCTACCCATATTCACAGCAATAAGTATCTGTGTTTTATTCTTAGACCTTTTAAATCTGTCTATCGCGTCACCGCGTAATACTGCACCCTCAATACTTGCCATAGTACTTTCTCTCGATTGCACAATAGGCTTTATCTTGCCGTGACTTACTCTATATATTTCAGATCCTAGTCTTTCAGCAATTGAGTAAGAGGGCACATGCACAATAGTCTTGCCTGGCATAAGAGTATCTGAAGGTTCACTAAGCATTTTTGCTAGTTTAGGTATTGTCTCATCTCTGTTTTTCATTGTTAAGGACCCCACAGGAACAAACTTAAAAGGTCTTACTTCCTTTGGAAACGGACTCTTAACCTCTATGAACTCCCACCCTTCAAGCTTTTGAGGAGTTGCGCTCATAAGGACAACTATTCTGTTTTCTGTGTCAAGTGCTTCATCTAAGAATCTCTCAATTGAAACAGGTTCAAAAGGTGTTGTTTTGCCGTTATCATCTGACACAATATACTTATTTCCATCTTTTATATCGGTTAATAACCTCTCTATTCTATCAACCTTATCGGTAAGCCATCTTCTGTGTTTAATATTCTCTAGTGTTTTATCCAGGTTATCAAGCTCATAAGTGTAAGCTTCTTTCTTATCCTGCAGGCACATTTCATAATCTGCAAAGTTATCAAAATGCCAGTAGTCGTCTATCACAAGTTTCCTGAACATTCTAATAAATGGTTCCATGTAATCACACTCATCCACAATAACAACTTCAGGAGAGTTTGTTACACCCATCTGCAATAAAGTAAAATTACTGTTGCCTAGCATATTTTTCTTAAAAGCTCCAAATGCCTGCTTATAGCTGCAATACTTACAAGGGCAGGCTTCAGCGTCATGTCTGCTGCAATTATCACATTCGCGTTCATCAAACATTTTTAGTTTATTTTTTGAATCCATTGCCTCTTTATAGCTCATTGTGCAAATGCCTGCTGCACAAAAGCCATTATCACAAGAAACCTTTTCACCCTTTATACTTCTCATTGCAGTACATTCATAATGTTTCTTGCCAGTGAGAGATAGTAAAGGGAATTTATGGTCTCCTTCAAACTCTTTGTATTGGTCCACAAGAGTATTCAAAGGAGAAGTAATAAGAGTAGGCAACCCTTTAGAAGCTGCCAGATTAGCTATACCTTTTGCAATACCGGACTTTCCGGCACCTGTAGGAGCACAGATAATAAATTTACGTTTTCCCTCAGACAATTTTTGCTCAAACCATTCTAAAACCTCAGTTTGTTGAGGTCTTGGAGTGTTTATTTTTGCTGTCTGTGGGAAATAGTTTAAGATAGTCATTATCGCATCTCAGAGAATAGTTCCTCATACTTTTTGTACTCAACCTGTATTTTAGCTAGTTCCTTCTCTTTTGTGGACAGTTCACACTTAATAATATTCAACTCATCTATAATTCTAGAGTTTATAGGGCTGTTTTCAAGCTTTAGTATGTTCTTCTTAACTTCTGCAATCTCGTGCTGTTTCTCTCTTATATCTCTCTGTCTAACAAAGCCCATTTATACCACCACATTATTCTTTAGTTTCTGTAGGTCTAAGTGAAGCACCACAAAACGGACAGTAACCCACAATTAAACCTTTGTCTTTACACCCTGTATAAAATATTATAGTTTTTAATACGTAATGGTTGCCGCCTTCATCCTGTACTAATCCATATAAAGGAGTAAACCCCTGTGAGTGGGAAAACTCAGGATTTAACCTTTGTGCTAGGTGTGGACCCAACACCAAACAGTCTTTTCATTACTCCACCCACAATTAAACTCTTTTAAAGTGTTATCAGGTAACTTCATTTATACCACCACCAAAATTTAATAATCACATGTAACAAAATCGAAATCGTCTTCTTCATCTGCAACTTTCAGCATACAAGGCTCAGGAAGTTCTTTGTACCGCTGAACCAGCCAAGCTACAGGAATCAACGTTACCAGTGCAAGAACTACAGGCAGGTTGCACAGGTATAGTACTGTTTCAACTGCAATACCAACAAGTGTAACACCTATAATTATATTAGGAATATTTTCTCTAGTCAGTTTATCGTTTATCATACTCTTACCGTTTATCATACTCTCCACACTCCTTATACTTTCCACTTACAATAGATCCATATCCGTATATTTCACAAGTGCAAACACTTCTATCATACTTTTTACATGTAGTGCAGTCTTTTCAGGTCATTCTGATTCCTCATAACCAACTAGTTCAGCTAGTCTGCATAACTTAAAAGCCTTCCACCCTTCTACCCTTTTATCCTGGTTGAAAAGTAGCTTCATCTGCTCAAACAATATTTCACAGTCTGCAATTTCCTCACACACATTATTCGGCTTGCCTCTTTTGTACTTGCAGAGTGCCTGGATAAGTTCAGAACACTCTTCAACACACATATCAATTTGACTTTCTGCCCCGTTTACACGTAGGACTTCTTTATACAGGTCTTGATCCGCCATTCTTATCCCTGCTTACCTACACTGCAGGTATTAGTGTATAATAATCTGTGAGCAGCCCCAGACGCATAAGACAGCCTTTCAGCACAAATGCTGCTCTAGCGTGCATTTTTCCTTCATCGGTTCCTCTGTAGAATTCAACCGAGCATAAAACCCATGCGTAATGTGCTCTTTCCTTCGTTTCAAGTTCTGGATCAATCATGTTCATTCGCTCCCCACGTTTTCTATTTTCTTATCAAGTTCCTCATAAACTGGGAGCAGGTCTTTGTACTCCTGGTCGTCCCAGTGATGGTTCCGCATTCCGTTCCACGTTTTCTCTTTTTTAACCTCCAACTCACGTTCCTGTTTTGACAGGGCAACGTAAATTCGTCTAACGTCCCAGCCTGTGCTTTTTATCAGTTCGTTGATTTCTTTTATTGGTAATTTATTATACCAGTCTTGCATGTTAAGATTCCTCCTTTTCTCGTGCAACAAAAAAAGGTAATAATTCAGTTTCTCTGTCTGTCAACATTCAACCTATACCCAAGCTCCTCGTTAGAGATCAGCCTCGGGACAATCCTTCCACAACAGTCACATTTCCAGAACTCCTGCACTCCCTGGGGAACTCTGATTACACTTATTGGGTGGATTGCATTCTCGGTTTTGCAGCCTGAGCAGGTGCATCTCTTCACTGAGGTTTTCTTAATGTAGTCCTCGATGTAGTTCTCAAATGCTATTCTATATGCTAAGCATACTATTTAAATGTTTGCTTAGCACTTCCTTATAACGAGCTCTGCCCATAACCCCCCCTTTTCCATTTCCTTGCATGTGTCTCTACCAACGTAAGCAAGACCGCCTTTTGGATAGAATTTTGTGATTTGTCGACGGTCGACTACCACAAGACATTTAAAACGGAAATCCACTTCCGAGATATGCCTTACTACCTCATCTCTGTCAACCTGCTCCCCTGCAGCTTCGAGTGAGTCCAGGAAGATTCTGACGAATTCTTTAGCGTCTTCACCATCTGAGATATTTTGAAGGTGTCCTAAGAGGGCGTTAGCAAGCTCAAGCGAGGGAAAAAGAGGCATTATGCACCTCCCTGCTTACCTACACTGCAGGTATTAGTGTATAATACCCTTTTGTTAAAAAACTCAGACTTTGCCTCTCTGCATATGAAAACAACACCTTCAGAACACCTAAAAGCTTTTCTACAATTTGCACAGTTACACATTTTATACCACCTCATTTTAACTTAACTTACATTCTTACCTATGTGTTGTATCTATATAAACTTTTTGTTTGAGACTTAAACAGGTTAAAAATTTTATTTTAGGTTGTAATTCATAATGAAAGGGTCTATATAAAGAACCGTTCATTACAAACGAAGGCTATTTAAATCTCTACCTTTTTTCTGTCCTTAAGCTCCTGGCGTTTACCTGCGTTCCAACCTTCTACAGCCTGCAGGTACCCTGTAATTCTTGAAAGGTGCTGCACTTTATCAGACCCGCACTTAGGGCACTTGCCATGCAGTCCATTACTTACATATCCACCATTTGTGCATACTGTCATATCTCTGGTGAAGGCAAAATACCCAACCTGAGTATTTTTTGCCAGTTGCATGGCGAAATCCATCAGTCCTTCAGGTCTTGAGCTGCCCTCACCTAACCAGATATGAAGAATATTTCCACCATCTACCACAGGGAAGAAGGTATGCTCATAACTAATTCTCTCAGGCAGTGTTATGTTTGCGTTTACTGCTACGTGTGTGCCGTTTGTATAGTATACTGGTAAGTCCTTTGTCTTGCCTATCTGCTGTAGTGCTGCCTCAAGATCTCCCTTTATTACAGTCGCCGCTTTGCTCTTGTATTCTTCGTGCAGTAGATCACTAACTGCAAATCTCTGCGCTGTTGTCTCTGCAGGTGTGCGCGCAAGAGCAATAGTTATACCATTTTCTTTTGAGAGCTCCTGAGCGTACAACTTCATCTCAAACATTGCCCTGATTGCCAGCTTGTAGGCTTCTTTACTTTCATGGATTTGTTTGCCTGTGTGATACTGAACCATTTCATTTATCCCTATTACTCCAATTGTGTACACAAGACTATCAAAATCCACTGCCATGGAACCTATTTCTCCGGTGTTAGGGTCTCTAGGACGCTGTGAGGCGAAAGGAATCCTGCCCTTTATAATTAGGTTATCCATCCATTTTCGTTTAACCTTGAAGATCTCAATGGCGTTATCCATGAGAGTTCTCAACCCTTTGAATAATTTCTCATCGTTGTGTTCTGCTTCATATGCTACCCTGGGGCAGTTTAAGGACATTACCATCCAGGACCCCATGGAGAAATGAGCACCCTCTCTGAAGTACATTTTATCCTCAAACTCTGCATCATCTTCAGGAGTTGCAGAAAACTGGTATGCACAATTTCCGCTTAATATACCATTCCCCAGTAGAAAGTCATGACCAGGTACATTTACAGGATCGTAGACACTCTCAGTGCAGTCAAGTGTGGCTATACTCTTTATTTTAACATATCTTTTTAACTCTCTTGAATCCTGATTAAAAAATGCTGTAACATCATCCTCTTTATTAATGGTAAGCATATACCTAAGTTTTCTGTTTGGGCGTTTATCTTTATACTCCCCATAATGAATATTCAACCCAAGGGACTGTGCCAGTAACAGTACACCCTGTGCTAAGGGTTTTGATATGGTGTTAAACTCTATCCTGCGTTTATCAGCCTTCTTTCCATTCTTCCTGTAGCATCCATCACCCTCAAAGTATCCGTGTAAGAATGCCCATTTAGCATCATCAGTGGCTAAAAATACAAATGGAGGGACTTCCATATCTCTACCGTGCATTGCTATACCGTTATCTATTAGCCAATTATACATTAATTTACTGCCTGCTCTTACATCCAAACCTTTTCCATTATTTGTAGAACATGTTATGGGGGTAACACCAAACAAATCTTTAATCAAACACACGACTTCATTAACTAAATCTTCCTCAGTATGGCTAAATGACCATGTGACATATTTTGACGAGTTTCTTGCACTTGTTGACCCCTCAGCAGCGTATAACCCAAATAACCTTGAGAGTTTAAGCATGGTGTTACAATCATGGTGTGACTGTGGGAGTCTTGAGAGTATTAAACTACTCTGTCCAAATGTAGGTAATTCTTGCACTAAGCAGTCTGTAGCTATGTTTATGTCACACGCGCTTTTTTTCATCTCAACACCACTAGATCTTACAGGTAATTTGTGGTCAAGTGTACACCTAACTTTCCTGCAAAACTCATCAGTTATTTCCAATATCTGTGTTGACGATCTGCACAGCATAGACTCAAATTTAGTCCACTTTTCAGCTACCGATGGAGCATATAGTATACTATTGGTATCCATAGAATTTATTGTAACAAGTTTTACTCCATCACATGTCATTATAGGTATAAGTGTACTGCCTAAAATACAGCACTGATAGCATGAAATACCACCTTTCGCACTCCTATATTCTGGCAATTGGTTGTCAAAGTAAGGAGTTCCAAACTTTGCAGCTAGTTCAAATGCCTTAAGATATAGGTCATGATAACTTAGCATGTCAGGGTTGTTTCTGTTAAATTCTTCATCCTCCTGCATGAAATCCGCTTCCATTGATATTTCAGGCTTTGGGAAACTAAATGGTTTACCTATTGCATCACCTTCTATCATTACGTCCATGAGTGCTTTAAAGCCTAATCTTACTTCTCTCTCAAACTCTCCATAGGTTCTGAGAGGAGCCTGAGTACCGTCATGGACTTTTCCAAATGCTACTATAGGTTTATCTTTCCATAGGTTGTTTACTCCTGGTGTGAGCTGCACAGAGCTAAATACTGTGTTGTGTGCTACAATACCGTTTGCAAGTACAAAGTTCTCGTTGTCCTGTACGCTTACATCATAAACATATTTTAGCTGTTCACTTGGTGTAATCTCTTTAATCTTTGAAGGAAGGATTCTTTTTACTTTATTGTATATTACAGGGATTCTGTCAGCAATCATTTCAAGATGCCCACGTTTTACATTTCGTTCCTTTTGGGAAAATGCACATGACACTTTCTGTAAGCCTTGTCCATATTCAGCTTCTATTGCTTTTAGTATGCTAGAAAAATCATGGTGTGTGTAATCTCCACCTGCAGAAAATGATCTGTCTAACTGTCTTGATGAGTTGGTAACACTAATTTTTCTTGAAGACTGTGCATTAAATTGTACACGTGAAACAGGATAATTTCTTTTAAAGTTTGATTCTGATGACCTTTCAGATACACAGTATTGTAAACCTAATCTCATGGCAATGTACTGCACTTGGGTGATAAGTGATTTAGATGTGGTGCAAAACTCATATCTATTTCTTGATAAGTTACCATCTGTTGATAGTAGTCCATCTAGAAGTGCATTCAACACACTATCAGAAGCGCTTAAGAATGCGTCTGGAATATGTTTGTTTGCAGCACCCTTACCTATATCCTGAATGTATGGAATACCTGTAGTGCTAAAACTACCCTCTAAACAGTTTTTATTGTTAAATCTGTGCCAGGTAATTAAAGGTTTATTAAATTTTTGCATAACTATATTAACCTTGTTGCGTACTTCTACGTCTGATAAACACAGACTCATGGATGATTTTGCAACCCCATTATTATCTGTAAGACTTCCATCACCTATGCAAACACCCACAAGAAATGCTATATCTTCCGACATGTCTTTTATGGGTTCTCCTGCATGATGGTCTATAAACTTACATGCGGTAATAATTTTTGTTGGCACACTTGCAGGAGAAGTTTCTATAAACTCCACATTATCAGACAGCGTAAATAAACTGTGATCTGCTGTTGTTGTTATCACCCTTCCATCATACAACCTTGTACAGACAGTTTCAGACGCAGGTATGTGAACATGCACTGCTGTTAAGGGCTTCCACTCAACATCACCTGTTACTTTATTCAGAGATAAAATTTCAGTGCCATCACAGACTTCCTTTGCCCCTGGAGTGTCAAGGTAAGTATGGCAAACTTCACCTATTGGAATTATACTTACAATACCTTTACACCTTATAACAAGTGGTTCAGCATAGCTTGTGCTTTGTCCACCTCTTGCACACATCATCTGCATCATTTCATATACAAACATCTGCATAAGCTGTCTAATTTCCTTTTCTGTTTTCCCTTCAAAGTATGGTGCAAGGAAAGTTAAGAAATTATAAAGTCCTTCTCCACCTGCAAAGTTTGTCTGTGCTGCACCAAGCATTTTAACTAAGTGAAGTATTGCAACTTCAGCCTTTAATGAAGGCTTCGCTATACTCGACTGTGTCCCTACTCCGTCAGGCATAAGCCCATAGTAAAAACAGTATCGGGCGTCCCAATCTTGGCAAAACGGGCGAGTTCCTAAGTATTCTAGATCATGCACATGAAGATTACCATTTAAGTGCAAATTAGCCAGCTTTTCAGGCATGAGCAAAAGGTTCTGCTCCTTACTCATCTTATCCGCTTTTCTCTTGTGTGAAGTTTCCGCGTTATTCAACTGGTTTGCGTTATCGTTAGCCTCAAAACCATACCCTGAGTCAATCTCGTAAGCGTCATACACGGAGGCACCTACCCTAGTCATTATGTTGCGCCATTCAGCCTTACCTTCTTCAAGCAGTACGCTATTTACTACCTCTCTGATAAGTGGACCTGAAACCTGTTTGATATTAAGCTTAAGTATAAGATTTTCTGTCTTCTGTGCAACTGCCTGAGCTTCTTCTATAGTTGCAGCAGGTTTGTTATAAAATATCTCACTCAGTTTAGTTTCCTTTACTATCTGATTTACAATTGTTTGTCTGTCCCAGGGCATAATAAAGCCGTCTGTGTTCTTTACTGTGATATTGTCTATCATTGTTTATCTCTCCCATGTGTTAAATTTGTCTGAATCACCTATTTTCAGGTGTGCATTAACCACATACCTGCAATACTTTCCTATACCTCTGCCAAGTCTGAAAGCAAAGTATCGCTGCAACTGCCTAAATCCATAATCATCTGAAGGACTTGCCTGCCCACAGTCGTTACTTCTGAAGATAGTAGTCATGCAGACTAAGCCGTCTATAATTTCAATCTGCAATCCTACACAACATGGCACTTCTTTTGTGGACCCTACGTGTTCAGGACGGAATAAAGGAATATAGGCTCTTCTTGTGTTAGGATTCTGTCGGAGGACTTTAATAGTTTTTTCTATGAGTCCTTCCATCCACATTAACCAACCATAACCATAATCAAAGCCAAGCCCCCTAAGCCTAGCATGAGAAGGATAAATAAGACCTGCTGCAAAGTCATTATCTAGTCTTTCTGTAGTGCTGCCCATTGGTACATGAGCCATATCCTGTGAGTCACAAATGAAGTGTATATTATGGCAAAATATGCATGAATCGCCATTCTGATCTTTAGTAAGCTCTCCGTTTTCTCTTATGTGTTTCACGCCTGAAGAGTGAATACCCGCTAAGGTTTTTTCTACTATTTCCATGTTATCAGTCCAGAAGATCCTTGAAGCTTAACCAGCCTTTTCTAATGCAAATTAGCACTAGATAACCAAGCAGGTCCACAACATCATTCTTTCTTAACTCTTCACTGTTCTTTATTCTGCTTAGTTTATCATCTATCCTGGCATAAAGCAAGTCTTCAGACTCACTCTTAGAAAATACATTCATAGGCTCTAATGCAGAATTACCATACTTTTCATTCTTCTTTTTTAGGAAATACGATAAGTTTTCACACACTAACATAATTTTCTCTGCTGTTTCCTCAGTCATTTTACCACCTCAGTATCAATTTAACATTACAGAAAGGGCATTTAATAAATAACCCTCCTATAGCTGTTTTCCTGAACTCACCACCACATGCCGGACAGGTTATAAGTTTGTAAATTTTATCACCATATAGCTATTATCTGTCCAATTTTATTATAAATCTCTTTAAAATAAAAAAGCTGTCTATCTGACAGCTCTACTTTCTCCATAGGAGTTCTACCAAACTTGCTATCTTCAAGTTCATTTACTTTTAATAGAAGCCTGTTTATTTCGTGAAGATCAGACATTTAAACCACCTTACAAAATAACTTCTTCAACATTAACGCCGTACTCTCTAGGATTAAGCTTAACCTTCAGATACCCAATTTTCAAAGGTCTATATCCTGCCTGCTCTGGATAAGATACACCGCTTCCCTCTACAACCCCTTTTAAAAAGCTTCCTGTGTTACAGAAATACTGTGTCTTAAGTCCAAGGTGTCCAAACTTAGTCTGAAACATTCTCTGCTGGCTTGTATAGAATAAATCATGTGAATGTCCTGCTGCTGCAATATCAAAATCTATGTGAGAGGCTAACCCTTCAAGTGAGTTGACTTTTCCACCTCTGAGCCTGCCTGCTGCATGCCCGTGTGTTGAATAAAGATTATACGAAAACTTCTTTCCTCTTTTGCAGTATGACAGCCTGGAAAGTGCTGTATATTCTGAATAAGTTGTTTCAAGGTTCTCACAAAGATCTTTTACCATGTCTATGTGGCAGTATTTTGTAACTGACTGGTCATGGTTCCCTGAGTGAATCATAAGAATCTGGTCTGAAATGGGTTTAAGCAGTTTTTCTACACTCTTATACTGCCTGCCTATCATATTGTCGCCTAAAAATTCAGGTGCAACAGTTCCCATGTCAAAACGCTTATCCCTGGAGGAAATGCACTCACACAGATCACCAAGGATAATTAAATTATACCCATTTTTCCTAACATCTGAAACCATTTTTTTAAGTGCTGCCATATCAGTGTTTTTGTTGCCTACGTGAAAGTCAGAAGCCAGTACAGTTGTATCAGATTCAAGGTTAAATTCATTGCATATCATTTATACCACCCACCTAAAATTTAAGAGCTGTATTACAGCCCTTCCACCCCTGCAAGTTTCCACATATAAAAAGTAACTTCTCTAGGCTGCATTGTTTCAGCATCCAACTCTTTAGGATCAGGGATAAACGTTTTAGTCTCTACATTGAACGAGCACTCTTTTCCGCACAAATCTGGAGTGGTTGCAACCTCTGTGTAATCTGTGTTAAACTTCACTGCAACCTTAAATTTTTTAAATGACTCAAGGAACCTGGACATAGTACTAAACTTTTTAGGCTCAAGAACACCCTTATTCTCCACCCACTTATCAAGCTTCATATCAAGTCTTAAAGATGGTTCCTCACCCTCAAAATTAATAACAAGATCTGTTCTAGTTCCACCACCGTATTTAGGAGCATCCTCAAGTATTATTTCAGATACTACCGCCTTGAAACTTTCTGTTCTCTTAAAAAACTTGTTCTGGAGAGGAACAACCTTTACCATCTTATACCACCTCAATATTAAGCATCTTTAAAGTTCTTACACAAACTCTTTCTGTCTGTTCATCAACGTTCATCTCGCCACACACAACACGCACCAAAACTTTCATGAGTGCTGCGCTTTCTTCATAAGTAAGGGAGAGTTGCAGCATGTTACTGCATCTCCGGTTTGTTTTTGTTAAGGTTCTTCTTCATGTCTGCAATAACTGCTTTAACCTGTCCTGACAGCTCAAAAAAATCCTGCCCGATCATGTCATAAACCTCTAACGAGTCACCCTCACATTCCATATGTCTAGTAATTCTTACCTTTGCGTATGGTTTTACTTCACCCTCTGCGCCTGTATCCGCGCCTGCTTCAACTTCAATTGTGACAGGCTGTTTGATTGTAGAGATTGTCTCAATTACCTGGTCAGGTGAGTTCTCTTCTTCTTCCTCCTCCTCTTCTTCTTCTTCGTAAAATTCCTCTTCTTCGTCTTCTCCTTCCATAATTTCTTTGAGTTCTTCTTCAGTGAGGTCTTCATTTGCGTTAATGTCATCTGCAATCTGCTTTGCTTCTTCTCTTGTCATTTCTGGTGTCATATTCTTCAGCTCCATATTATAGTTCATTTGTACTCAGTTTATTTAATAAGTCTAGCTCATCACTGCTTTACGCAAAGGCTTCTCACGCAATCCATGAGTGCCCTATAATTATCATACTGTGCCAGTGCAGTATTTACCGCCGAAACATCACCGATTTTCGAGAATTTCTTAATATCTTTAAGTTTATCTCCAGCCCTGATATTCAATTCTTCAAGGGATTCAGCAACAGATAGCTTATCTCCCTTTTCACAAAGTTCTATTATATCCATTTGTACCACCTTTTTAATTTATCATTTTAGTCTGTCGCTTTAGACTTGCTTACTCCAGCAAATCTTAGCAACACTTACTACGGTACGATAGTATAAAAGCTTTTCGTATGTAGGTGGAATCCTTACATGGCTTATACACCAACTTTAGATTTTAGTAGATTTTCAGCCTTACATTATACTACCTTAGAGCCAGTTACGTAAACGTTATATACTACTTGTGTGCATACTCTGTAGAAACGGAAAGAAAAATTAAAGCTGTAAAATCTACAGAATAAAAAATTAAACTATCGTGATAGAATCTGAAAGTTTAGGCGGTTAAACATGATGCACACAATGAACATGTCAAAATACGTTGTCAAGAATGGACCAGTAAGCAACCTGCAGAGCACGCTTAATGACCTGGATGAACAGGGTTATAATTTTATGAACCTACACCAGTTTTTGACTGCAGACGGGCTGAAATTCTCTCTTGTTATGTGCAGGTGATTTTGTGACCAGATCGAGAAAAATAGAAAAGGCAATTAAAGAGGATTACGATTTTAGTGCAATTGGTGAAGACTACACAGACAAGGACCCTGCAGAGTACACTAATATTGATGCAGTAGGCTTCTGTCCACACATAGACAACAGTAGGCTCCAGAAAATTATTCTGTCAAAGAAAGGTGAAGGCATTATACACAGAAAATGTGTCGCATCGAACGGTACTGACAGATTTTACCATTATGCACAGTTGCAGGACTTCAAGCCTGTACAGTTTTGCAAATTACAGCGGGATCCTGAGACAGATATTGAGAAATGCGAGAGATTTTTTGCAAAGTGCCCTGCATACCTTGCAGAAATTGCAGAAGAAAAGAAAAGCAAACGGAGAGTGGTTTAAATGGCAGAGAAAGTTTACATAGATGAAACTGGAAAAACCTACAGCTTTATAGAGTGTCCTGATGCAGTGATTACAGATATACTCAAAGAAGACCTGACAACAGTAGAGCTTGAGCTTTACAAAGTTGTGTATAAAAAGTTGGCAACTGTCTATATTGTGTCTAGGAAAGAGCATGACTGTGGGGAAACATTCGAGTACAAAACTAAAAAATCAGCACAGAAAAAGTATGATGCTCTTCTTGAGGCAGAGCTCCTAGCAATGGCTGAGTGGGATGCTGAGGAATGGAACAGCTTCAGAGAAGTTGCAAAAAAGGATTATCAGAAATGGGAAAAATGTTAGAAAAGAAGTGGTGGTATAGAGGGGATTAACTCCCCTCTGGTGGTATAAATGAACAACGATTCTCAGTTCACAGAAGAACAGAAACAACTGAGAATTATGTACAATACTCTATATGTACATAATAATATTTAAAGCTATCTATAGGAGTGGTATAAATGTTCAAATGCGATTACAGAAAGAGATGTGAAGGGTTCACTAGCGAATCTATCTATTGTATGAGCTACAGGGAATGCCAAAACTGTGGAATCTGGAAGCGTTTTGATAGAGGAGAAATAAAACAATACAAGAAAGTGATAGATTGAGCACGCTTTACAAAAATTATTGTGAGTACACTAATATTTGTGATGCATTTTCTGAACATTCTTTTATTTGCAGTAGTTGCAGAGAAGAGTGCAGTATAAGAGAAAAGTTTGTGAGTGGCGAGATTAAAGAGTTTAAGATGTAAACTTAGTTAATATACACACAAAGTATTAAATAGAAATACAGCATAATACTGTATCCTTTTAGTAAGAATGTTTGCTTACTAAAAGGATATATAAAGTGGTGGTAAAATGGTAAAGAAACAGATTATTATATGGAGCGTGTAACATGGAGAACGACAAAAAGCCTTCAAAGGCGTTTAGTGAAAAAGTCAAAGCGTCTATTGATTTAGTTTCACTTATTGGAAAGTCTGTTTCTCTACATAAGGAAGGAAACGAATGGTACATGGGCGCAACATCTGCAAGCAGTGTGAGTGGGAAATCCTTGAAAGTCAACTGCAGAGAGCAGTACTTCGTAAACTTTGCAGAAACAGACTGTAAGGGAGATGCTTTTAATTGGATTGCATATGATAGAAATCTTGATATTACGAAGGATTTTTTAGAAATTCTAAGAATTGCAGCAGAAGAGGCAGGTATACCCTTTGAAGGCGTAACAGATAAAGATATTGCAGAATCTGCAGAGGCTCATAAAGTGCATGATGCCTTAACACAGGCTGCAGAAATTTATCACACTAACCTTACTCCTGAGCTTAGGGCGTATGCAAAGGGCAAGTGGGGAATCACAGATGATACTATTGATTCTCTGAAAATTGGCTATGCAAAGCCGGGAAACGGAAGTAACTTAATAGGTGTTATTGATGACGATACACTACTAAAAACAGGGCTTGTAAACATTGTATATGCTAATGATGATACTAATACTGCAGTTGAAATATTCCAAGGTAGAATAGTATTTCCTTACTGGAATGGTGGCAAGGTTGTAAACTTTGCAGCAAGAGGATCTGAGAAGGATAAGGAAGGAAAGGTAAAGAATCCTGAAGAACAGGAGCTCCTTAAGACTCCAAACACGCCCTATGAAGGAGCTAAGTATAAGAAACTGCTAGTACACAGCGAAAAAAGACCTTATGTTAACAAGTCAATTAATAACAGATACCTCTTTGGTGAGGACTCAATACGAAAGCAAGATTATTGTATTATTACGGAGGGTATTGCAGATGCAATAATGCTTATGCAGAACGGTATTCCTGTGCTCTCACCTGTTACTGTTCAGTTTGCAGAGAACGACCATGATAAGCTTGTTCATGCTGCAAGGAGATTGAAAACTGTTTACATATGCAATGATAACGAGCTCTCAGGTGCCGGAGAACACGGAGCGATTAAGACAGCTCTCCTATTGAAGAATGAAGGAGTAGACGTTAAAATAATTCTGCTGCCGAAAGAGAACCTGTCTAAAATGGACGTTGCAGAGTATTTCTTAAGGCATACAAAAGAAGAGTTCGAGAAAGTAAAGGACCAGAGCAAGGATATTCTGGTTCACCTGCTTAACAAAGTTCAGCCTAGCACTTGCGCAGATGCGACAATTGCAAAGACTGAGAACTTTAAGAAAGCTATAGAATTTACGGAAACAGTTTTAAAGAACGTGACTAATGAAGATGAAGTAAATTTATTCATAAGAAACAACATAAAAAATTACTTTAATAAGTTTACTACAGAAGATATAAGATCAATAGCTAAAGCGTACAAAAATACAGTTGCAGAAAACAACAGTAAGAATCCTGACCAGGAACATAAAATGGTTTTTGATTTGGATTCTGAGTCTGGCAGGAGTACCATGATTCAGGTGCTTGCTAGAGAGATCATGCAGGAAAAGCACATGAAATATGTAGCAGGTATGTTAAGGATTTATGATAATGGTGTATATCCTGACGATCAAACAGCAATAACCAGACTTAAGAGAGATATTCTGATAATGGCAGGTAAAGAACATAAAACACCAATTGTTGAAAAGCACGCTAACAATGTAGTAAAAGTCCTTGAAATTTTAAACTCTGTGGGTGAAACAGAGCATAACTATGATCCAGACGATTTAGCAGTTGGGAACGGAATACTAAACCTTAAGACATTTGAATTGCAGGAGTTTACACCTGATAAAGTATTCTTCAATAAAATACCTATAAACTACGACCCCACAGCTCCAGAGCCTGAGTTATTCCTAGACCTTATGGATAAAGTGTTTAAAGGAAATGAAGAACAGAGAGTACTAATGCAGGAGATATTTGGCTTCTGCTTGCTAAATAACTACAAGTACCAGTCAATTATATATCTGTTGGGAGATGGTGGTAACGGAAAAGGGACAGTGATAAAGATCTTAACTTACTTACTTGGAAATGAGGCAACTTCTTCAGCCACATTAAATCAACTGACAGACCACAATAATGTTGACTATTATTTAGCTAAACTCCATGGTAAGCGTGCAAATATTTGCGGTGACATTGGAGCAAAGAAAATAGAGAACACAGAAAATATTAAGAAGCTGTCTTCAAACACTGATAAAATTAGTGCAAGGCTGCCTTATGGAGTGCCTTTTGATTTTATCAATAATGCCAAATTGATATTTGCATTGAACAAGATGCCTAAGAAGGACGCTTTCACTACTGGAGATAAAAGAAGAGATGTTATTATCTCTTTCAATAATCCAATATCGGATACAAAATACGATATAAAAGGATTTGCAGAACTTATCAGAGATAGTGGAGAAATGTCTGGAGTGCTCAACTGGGCTTTAGAAGGGTTAAAAAGACTAGAGAGAAACCAGAGATTTACTGATAAGAGGACAGTTGCACAAAAGGGACTCGAATATGATATGAAAAGTAATCCTATGAAATATTTTGTTGACGATTGCATAGACCAGGACCCGCTAGGTGGAGTTATACCAAATGTAACAGTCTATGAAGCATACAACAAATATAGGAAAATACATGGTATGCCTGAGCTGTCAGAGCAAGAAATTAAAAACGGTTTGAAATATTGGTGTGGACAGATAGGCATAACAGTAACAGAAAAAAGAGAACGTATGAAAAAGCTATGTGGATTTGTAACACCTGAGATTAAATCTATACTTGGAGATTCTAAGCAGGTTAGAGTATTCACAGGAATAAAACTAATGGAAAATGAAGAGGAAGATGCAAAAGGACTAAATACCTTTGCAAATGCAACACACACAGAAGAAAAGACTTCTGTGCTAGACGATTTTAAAAATGCTTTGTGTGACTGAACACACAAGCAATTTTTTTTAATTCTAGAAAAGTATCTTTAAAGCAACATTTGAGTAATTTCTTTAGAATTTTTGAGAATTTTCTGAAAATTTCTCTAAAAGCTGCTAAAATTCACTAAAATTTCCCTGTGCCAATCAAAAATTGCTTTGTGTCATGGCATGTGCCAATACCTTGTGTCGGCTAAAAACAGTAAGAGTGCCAAGTGTGCCGAGTAAAAGTAGGTAAAACAATATTTAATTATAAAATAATATTACAGAATAAATGCTCATATGTAAACATACGTGTAAAACTACTAGAGTCTCCTATGTAAAAAAAAGTCGGCACAAATACGGATTTTCCGCTATGCAGTGGCTTAAGTTATGGTCGGCACACATGTCCGCTTCTCGATTATATACTACTGATAGCGTTTTTGGTCGGCACAAGCAAAAAGGTCGGCACACTTTTTGTTTAGAAAAGTATTCTAAAAGCAATTTTGAGGTTTTGAGCATTTGCACAGGAAATTAACAGGCAAAATAAAATATTCCGTTCAGTAAAATTTATGCTCATTTGATCCTCTGAGAAGTTCAGACATACAAACATACCAACTTTAATTATTTTCTTTACCACGGGCTTCTGTGCAAGTCTGGTGTAAGGTTTGAGAGGTAAAGCTGTAGTTTGATATTTGACAGGCTAAAGTAAGATTTTCAGGCTGTTTTGTTAAAGACTTCGTAGTGTGGGAAAGTTATATATACTTTCAACACCTATTAGTATTTACTAAGGTGGTATAACTAAAACAGCTAGAATAAGTTAAGGTGGTATAAATGGAAAATTCAATGAAAATAATTAATGATTGTGCTGTAAAAAAGATTGACAGTATAAATAAGTGTGGTATACAGATGGCTCCATATGAGTCTAATAGTAATGAATCACTTAATGTTCAATTATTTTGGAAAGCTGAACAATTTAGGAATGGGAAACGTAAGGATATTATTATAGAGTTTAATGATAAGTGTTATAATGCTTGTGTTACGAGAGAAAACACAAGGCATCAAAAAGGAAACAACCTCAGATTAATGTGGACAAATGGTGGATTGTACACAGAAATACAGAAGGCTTTTTCAAAAGTAAACCATGTAATGTGTTTTAGTAAGACAAGCTCTGGAATAAGGTTTAAGTTAGATATACTCAGTGATGAAGAAGTGGATAACAAATTAAATAAATTATACTGATTTAAATAAATGGTGGTATAACATGGACAACGAAGTTTCTCAGATTGTTAAAGTTAGATTTAATAAATCAAATGGCGTTTACTCTTTGACTATTCCTTTGGAGTTAAGGGAGTTTGCAAAGCAATGTAAGTATATGGAATGTACACAGGATAAGGAAACAGGGAACTTGATTTATAGACAGGTGAGAGGTGTTTGAGTATGGAACTAAAAATAGATAATGAGTTTAGAGATCTGATCCCTCCGCTTTCTGCTGACGAGTTGCTTAACCTTGAGCAGAGTATTCTTGCAGAAGGCTGCAGGGACGCTATACAGACTTGGAACGGGTTTATAGTTGACGGGCATAATCGTTATAGCATTTGCAGTAGGCTTAATTTACCTTTTAAAGTTGAGGAAAAAGAGTTCTCTTCAAGAAATGATGTTTGCATATGGATGATTCAGAACCAGTTTGCCAGGAGGAACTTGAGCAACTATGTAAGAGGTGGGTTAGGGCTTAGGTTGGAAGAGTTCTTTAAAGAAAAGGCTGAGGAGAACTTAAAGTTTGGTGGCAGACCTAAAGAATCTGAAAAAGGTTTGTTGAAATCAACAAACCATTCTGAAGAAATTAAAGTTGAGAAAGTGAACACACGAAATGAGTTAGCAAAAATTTCAGGTGTTGGCTCTGACACCATATTTAAAATCAAAGAAATAAAATCCTCTGCACCCTCTGAAGTCCTTAGTGACTTAGAAAAGAAGCTTGCTGCAGGTGAAATATCTATTAATCAGGCTCATAAGTTTGTTCGTACATTAAAAGCTGTAAAAGATAATAATGCAGTAGGTAAGAAAATTCTTGAGGAACTTGAGAAAAGCCCTAGTAGCTCACTGGAAAACAAAACAAAAGAAGTTATACGTGAAGTCCAGAAGGCAGAGCGTGACAGAGAAATAAAAGAAGCAGAGGAAAGAAAACGTCTTGCACTTGAAGCAGTCAGAAAAGAACGTGAAGAAAACGAGCGAAGAGAAGCAGAGAGAATAAGAATAGAACGCCTTGAAAAAGAACGAGAAGAAAAATTCCGTCTTGAGCAGGAAAGACTAAGAAGAGAAATTGCAAGAAAAGAGAGAGAAGAACAGGAAAGGCTTGCAAGAGAGAAATACGAAAGAGAAAAAGCTGAAAAAGAAAAGCTCAGGAAAGAACGCCAGGAGCAGGAAAGAGTTGCAAGAGAAAAGCTTGCAGCAGAACAAGCAGAGAAAGCCAGAATAGAAAGAGAAAGACTTGCAGCAGAAAGGGCAGAAATAGAACGCCAGAGACTTGAAAGAGTAGCAAAAGAAAAGCTGGAAAAAGAAAGATTAGATAAAGAGCGTGCAGAACAGAAAGCACTTGCAGACGCGGAAGCAGAAAAGAAAAGGCTAGAGCGTCTTGCACTGGAAAAAGAACGCCAGGAACAGCAGAGAATAGAAAACGAAAGACTAGAAAAAGAACGCCTTGAAAAGTGTAGGCTTGAAGAGGAAAGACAGGCAAAGGAAAGAGTAGAGAATGAAAGGCTTGAAAAAGAGAGAAAAGAAAAAGAAAGAATAGAGAATGAAAGACTTGCAATAGAAAAGGCAGAGAATGACAGAATAGAGAAAGAACGCCTTGAAAAACTTAGAATAGAGAATGAAAAGCTGGAACTTGAAAGAGTAGAACAGGAAAGAATAGCAAAGGAGAAACTGGAACAGTTTAATCTGGAGCAGGAAAGAATAGCAAAAGAAAAGCTGGAACAGTACAAAAAAGAACAGGAACGTATAGAGCAGGAAAGGCAGCAGGAAATTCTTATAAGTGAAGCTGAGGAAGAGGGCAACGGGCTATTTGACGTTATTCTTTGTGATCCTCCATGGAGATATGATTTTGCAGAAACAAAGAATAGAGAAATAGAGAACCAGTATCCTACAATGGACTTGGAAGACATTAAAGCCCTGTCTTTACCTGCTGCAGACGATTGCATATTATTCATGTGGGCGACTGCTCCAAAGCTTGAACAGGCTTTTGAAGTTTTGAAAGCTTGGGGTTTCACCTATAAGACTTGCGCAGTATGGGACAAAGAGCTTATAGGAATGGGTTACTGGTTCAGAGGACAGCACGAATTATTACTTGTGGGCACTCGCGGGAAGCCTTGTGTACCTGAAGCACAGAACAGAGTATCAAGTGTTATAAAGTCAAGAAGAGAAGGACACAGTAAAAAACCAGACTGTGTTTATGACATAATAGAGAAAATGTGTCCAGGTGGAAGAAACTTAGAAATGTTTGCAAGAAATGCTCATCCAGGCTGGGTAGTATGGGGGAATCAGGTGTGACGTTACAAAATTGGAGTGACTGTTTAGTGTTTGGGGAGTTTGGGGAAGAGATGGCTAGGAAAAGAATAAGCCATTTTATTACTCCACTTTTAAAACACTTTGGGTATGGTGACTCAGCAGAAGACACACAAAAGCAGCGTAGCGGGATAGATTTTAGTTTAAATCTAAAAGAATTAGCATTTGACGTTAAGGTTAGGGACTTTAAATATTACTACGATAACAACGCTAACCTTGATATTGTGCTTGAAACTGTTAGTGTAGCAGAAAAAGGCGTTCCTGGCTGGCTTTACTCCAGTAAAAGTGATGTTATATTTTATGCTTGGGCTAACTCAGATAGGACAGACTTGTTTGATGCTGTAATACTTGTGTTAGATCCTATAAGGATATTCATTAGTGACTATATGAAGACACAAAACAGTAAAACACATAGAATTAGAACTAGGTGCTCTGAAACATACAACAGAGCAACACAAAGCCATTATCATACTGAGTTTCTACTGGTGCCTATTGAATTATTCCCTAGCAATGCTTTGCTATACTGTGGCATACGTGGATTAAAAGAAACATACTACATAGATAATACACAACATTTATAAATAATTAAAGCCTTATATAATATGGTGTTACTATGAAACTAGAAACATATAGAAAGTTTAATGGTGTCCAGTTTATTCTGGATGAATTATCAACATTTGGAATGTCTAAAACCGATGCTGAGAAGAGAAAAGCCATGTGGAAGAAGTCAGGCTATAGAGTAAGAGCAGTAAAAAACAGTAAAGGTAAATTTATAATCTATCGAGAGTACCCGAAAGCTTAATTTTTTTTCGATTTTTCTGGCTAAAAAGCATAGTGATGTACTTCTTCCTATAAATAATTATTTTTCTTTTTTTTTAATCTAGCTTTCCTTTTTTAATTCAACAGGCTAAAATAATATTTTCAGGCTGTAACAGTAGTAAGTAACAATGTTTAAATACAAGAACAACCCTAATACTTGTAGACAGTGGGTGATAAAGTGTATTATGCACATTCTACAAGTAACTTAACTAAAACAGACTGGCAAACATTAGCAGAACACTCTGAAAATGTCTCTTCTCTCGCAGCAAAGTTTGCAAATGACTTTAATGCTGCGTCCCTTGGTTATTATGCAGGTATCCTTCATGATATAGGTAAGTACTCAAAAAACTTTCAAGAAAGATTATGTGGCAGTACTTCTCCAGTTGACCATTCTACTGCAGGTGCTAGAGAGGTACAAAATTTTTGTAATACTGGATTAAGTAGGTTATTAGAGTATGTAATAGCAGGTCACCATACAGGGTTACAAAATTATGGCAACTGTGAGGAGGGATTGGCAGCTAGATTAGTAAAAGAGTCATCAAAAGATTATTTTAGTTATTCAGATGACTTAAAGATAAAAAAATCTGTTGACCAGTGCTTAAAATTAAAGTTTGATAAAGACTATATAGGCTTTGGTGTGGAATTTTTTACAAGAATGTTGTTTTCATGCTTAGTTGATGCAGATTTTATAGACACTGAAAAATTTTATACTCCAAATAAAACGAGCTTAAGAGGTAAATATTCAGATATAAGCACCCTTTATGAGATATTTAATAGTTTTATGGGAGAGAAGTTAGAAAATGTTCCTTTTAATGAGCTTAATAAGACAAGGGCAAAGATTTATTCTGATTGCATACAGACGTCTCTTAATGAACAAGGTGTATTTTCATTAACAGTCCCTACAGGAGGAGGTAAAACACTTTCATCAATGGCTTTTGCCTTATCTCATATGAAAAAACACCATTTAAAAAGGGTGTTTTATGTGATACCTTATACAAGCATAATAGAACAGAACGCAGGAATTTTTAAAAATATATTTGGTGAAGAGAATGTTTTAGAACACCACAGTAATTTCAACGTATATAATAG